>Ga0209759_1000135_pt1 | contig 126207 bp, 111 predicted proteins | sample AraplaCL_Col_mMS_FD_184261 | JGI IMG/M metagenome (GOLD analysis project Ga0209759, IMG submission 184261) | Arabidopsis root microbial communities from the University of North Carolina, USA - plate scrape CL_Col_mMS (SPAdes) (version 2) | ecosystem: Host-associated > Plants > Roots >...
AGGTCAGGCTCTGGTCGAAGAGGTAAAGCAGGAACGGCAGCGCCACGAACAGCAGCCCCCCGCTCACGCGATGCAGGATCGACACCCGCCCGGCAAGCGGCAGCCGGTACGCCGTCAATATCTGCCCGATACCGATGTTCCGGAATTCCGGCCTCGGTTTTCTCAATGTCTCAGCCACGATAGACCCCTTCACCTCATTAGATAAAACACAACGGCGCAAACCGCCGCGCGCCCCGATCGGCGCGGCTCGTCCTGCCTTCGTCATCTAACGTAAAAGGCGATGTTTTGCGGGAACACTTATAGGACGCGGACTGCGCGATGGCGATATTTTGTCGCACCGCTGATATACTGTCCAATATCTATCGCGTCTTCCTGAAATAGTTTTCTCATATATCGCATGGAATTGCGCCATATCCGCTACTTTCTGGCGGTCGCCGAGGAGCGCAACGTCACGCGTGCGGCCGAAAGACTGGGCATCGGTCAGCCGCCGCTCAGCCAGCAGATTCATGCGCTGGAAGACGAAATGGGCGTGCGGCTCTTTCGCCGCACCGGCCACGGCGTGGTGCTGACGGAGGCAGGCGAGGCCTTTGCCGCCGACGCGCAGCGCATCCTGCACGACACCCGGCTCGCGGTCGAAAAGGCGCAGAGCGCAGGGCGCGGCGAGATCGGGCAGTTCAATATCGGTTTTACCGGCTCGGCCGCGTTCAATCCCGTGGTCTCCAAGCTGATTCGCGCGTATCGGCAGGATTATCCGAACGTCACGCTCACGCTTGCGGAGGGCAACACGGCGCAGTTGCTCGCCTATCTCGGCGACGGACGTGTCGACGTCGCTTTCGTGCGGCTTGGCAGCCAGTCGCCGGCGGGCGTGCAGTTCCATCACATTGCCATCGAGCCGATGAGGGTCGTGTTGCCGGCCACGCATCGTCTCGCGAAAAAGCGCAGGATCCCGCTGGCAGCGTTGGCCGAAGATCCCTTCGTGATGCTGCCGCGAGAGGCGAGCCCCACACTGCACGACGTCATCGTCGGCGCGTGCCGGGAGGCGGGCTTCGAGCCGATCGCAGGACAGCAGGCGCCGCAGCTGTCGTCCGTGGTGAATCTGGTGGCCGCGGAGTTCGGCGTGTCGCTCGTGCCGGCTTCCGTGTGTCAGATTCGCGTGGAAGGCGTCGCTTACACCGACGTGCTCGGCAACGCCATTTCGATCCGGCTGTCGCTCGCCTCGCGCATGGAGGCCGCGCCGGCCAAGACGGCGAATTTCCTGCAGAAGGCGTTTGCGCTCGGGGCGTCGATTACCTGAAGGCTCGACGTGCTCGGCGGACGCAGCGACGACGCGCTCGCCTCTGGCCACGTGCCGCTGTCTTGTTTAGCAACACATCGGCGCTGAACTGCGTCAGCGTGCAACAGCCTTCATCACGTCGGCCGGCGGGCTGATCCGTCGCATTGTCCCGTCTCTCCCGGCCTGGCGCGCCTTGCGCCGCAGCGCTGCCCCAATGGCATGTGACTTGCCTAACAGGGCTCGCAGCCAGACTGCGTTCCCCAGACGATGGCGTCGCCACCCGGCTTCCCGTCGATAACTCAACAGCGAACATGTGGTGTGGGATCGACGTGGCGCGCCTTGCGGTGCGCCACTGAAGCGACAACTCACGTCGAGCGCAACCCATGTTGCATGGGACCCGAGTAAGCAGCGTTGCATGCGGTGGGAGTCGATGCTGGAAGCACCGACTCGCACAGACAGCTGACATTGCCGCTCGGGTCTACACAGGAGACAAGGATGAAAGCACGTTCCATTTCGGCGCTGCGGCCGAGAGCGCTTGCGATAGGCGTCGCCGCGGCCGTCAGTCTGTCATGCGGGACCGCCGCCGTGGCCGACGACTATCCCGCCGTCACCTATGAACGGCTGGCCGCTGCGCAAAGCGATCCCGGCTGGCTCACCTACTACCGCACCTACAACGGCCAGGCCCATTCGCCGCTCAAGCAGATCGACACGTCGAATGTGAAGCAGTTAAAGCAGGTGTGGAGCTACAAGTTTCCCGCGGATCTGCAGCAGGGTTTCGAAGCGACGCCGATCGTCAATGGCCGCTATCTCTTCGTGACCACGCCGAAAGACAACGTCTATGCATTCGATGCCGCGAGCGGCAAGCAACTGTGGAAGTTCGAACCGAAGCTCGGCGCCGAGTCGTTCAAGACGGCATGCTGCGACGTGATCAATCGCGGCGTCGCCCTCTACGGCAAGAACGTCTATGTGGCGATGCTCAACGGCGAGGTCGTCGCGCTCGATGCGCAAACCGGGTCGCTTGCGTGGCGCAAGACGATGTTCGAACCGGGACTCGGCTACGCGTTTTCGCTTGCGCCGCTCGCGCTCGACGGCGCGCTGGTGGTGGGCAGTGCGGGCGGCGAATATGGCGCGCGCGGTTTTATCGCGGCGTTGAATCCCGACAACGGCAACATACTGTGGAAGCGCTTCACCGTGCCCGCGGCCGGCGAGAAAGGCGCCAGTACCTGGCCCGACGGCATGCAGGAACACGGCGGCGCGCCTGCGTGGCTGACGGGCACGTATGACGCGGCATCGAAAACGCTGTACTGGGGCGTCGGCAATCCGGGACCGTGGCTCGCGGATCTGCGGCCGGGCGACAACCTCTACTCCGACTCGCTGCTCGCGCTCGACCCGAAGACCGGCGATCTCAAATGGCACTACCAGTACACGAAACACGATACCTGGGACTATGACGGCGTCAACACGCCGGTGCTCGCCAACATCAAGTACCAGGATAAGGACTACGATGCAATTATCCATGCCGACCGCAACGGCTACTTTCACGCCATCGACCGCGGCACGGGCAAGCTGATCTATGCGAAGCCGTTCGTCAAGGCGACTTCCGTCACCGGCTACACGGCGGACGGCGCGCCGATTCAGGATCCCTCCAAATATCCGAAGACCGGCACGACCATCGAAACGTGTCCGAGCTTCCTCGGCGGCAAGAACTGGTGGTCGGTTTCGTACGATCCGGACAAGCAGGTCGCGATTGTTCCCGCGCTGCATGCGTGCATGTCGCTGTCCGGCAAGTCGGTCACCTACATGGAAGGACTGCCGTACCTCGGCGAAGGCTTCGAGATCAAGCCTGAGCCGGGCAGCAAGGGCTACGGCGAACTGCAGGCTATCGACGTCAGCACGGGCAAGAAGCTGTGGAGTTTCTGGAGCAAGCTGCCTTGGAACGGCGGCGTGGCGACGACCGCGGGCGGGCTCGCGTTTAGCGGCTCGCTGGACGGCCATCTGTACGCATTCGATTCAGCGACCGGCAAGGTGCTCTGGAAGAGCCCGAAACTCGCGAGCGGCATCGTGGCGCAGCCGTCGGTATTCGAAGTCGACGGTAAGGAGTACGTGGCGATTCTCGCCGGCTACGGCGGCGCCAATCCTATCTGGGGCGGTCCGATGGCGAAGGCCGCGGAGAAGATCCCACGCGGCGGCACGCTGTACGTGTTCGCACTCAACCACGGCTGATGTCCATGCGGCCGCAGCGCCCACCTGCTCGATGCGGATGCGCGCGAGCAGTGAGCGCGCGGCAGCCCCGCCTTTCCCCGGAAGCAAGATCATGAAGACTCGACTCAACTCAATCGCTATGGCCGGCGCGTTGCTCGCAAGCGGCGCGCTGATGCCAGGCCACGCGAGCGCGGGCGTGCGCGTGTGCACGTTTCCAGGCAGTCCGTCGACGGTGCTCGACGAAGCGGTGACGCGCGAAGCGTTCCGCACGGCAGGCGTGGCCCTTACGCTCGCGCCGGGCGGCTTTGCCGGCAGCGACGACGACGGCGTGTCGCTCAAGGAACTCGACAAGGCGCTCGCGCGCAAGTGCGATGTGATCGCCGGTTTTCCGCGCTCGTCTGTCGCGGACGGCTCCAATAGCAAGCTCACATTTTCGCGTGCTTATCTGCACTCGGGTTACGTGAGCGTGACGATGCACGAATCGGCGGCGCAAACAAGCGGTGCCGAGATTGTTGCCGCCACCTATGCGAGCCCCGCGCAGTTGATCGCCGTGCAGCAGCCCAACGTGAAGCTCGACCTGGAAAACACCGCAGAACAGACCGTCGATGCCGTCGCAAACGGACATGCGCAACGCGCGATTGTCTGGTATCCGGCTGTCGTCGCTTATACGAAGACGCGTCCCGAGCAGCGTTTTCGTATCGCGCAAGCGGAGTCGGCGTATGCGGACTGGCATCTGGTGTTTGCCTTCGGCAAAAACGGTGCAGCGTTGCAGCCGCGTATCGACGCCGCATTGGCAAAGATGGAGTCCAATGGCAGGCTTGCCGCGTTGACGCGCGGCTGGACACTTCCTCGCCTAGCGCAGGCGAGCGTGCCCGAGGCAGCGGAGTTTGCCTATCGCGACGGTCCTCGCCGTGCCGACTTCAAGTGGCCCATCATGCGAGCCGGTGGCCGTGACATCGGGCAGGGACGTTTCATCAAGGTCGATGCAGCAGTGTCCGCGGACGCGCCCGCGTTCGACCGCGCGCAGGTCGCGCACGGCAAGACCTTGTATTCGAGCGCGTGCGCGAAGTGCCACGGTCCCGAACTGCAGGGGCTCAACGCGCCGGCGTTGCGCGGGCCGTCGTTCGCACCGACGGCGAATGCGAAGCTGACCATCGGCGGCGTGTATGGCTACATGGCGAACAACATGCCGGCGGATCGTCCGGGCAAGATGAAGCCGCAGGACTACGCGGACATCATGGCGTTTTTGCTGTACTCGAACGGCTACAGCGCCGGCAAGAGCAAGTTGACGGACGAGAGCGCGAGAGCGTCGTCGAAACCGTTGAACGCGGGCAGTTCGCTGAACGCGGGGACTTCGCCATAGCGTCAGGCGTCGATAGAACGCATCGCGCCAGGCAGCTGCATAAGCGAAAGCGCCCGGCGATTCTCTGTTATTCGGGAGAATCGCCGGGCGCTTTCAACACGTGCGTCTGGAGCGCAACGCGACATACGCGACATACGCGACATGCAGCTCCACACGCGGACTGGATCACTCCACCCAGCCGCGCTGCCGCGCGTGTTCGATAAAACGGTAGACGTCCGTGGCGAGATCGGACGCGTTGAAAAGATCCTCGAGCTCGCCGATGATGTCGTCGAGTTCGCGCGTGCCGTCGCAACGGCTCAGAATTTCGCCTGCGCTCGGATTCAATCTGACGGCGCCTTCGGGAGAGAGCAGCACATAGCCGTCTCCGGCGACTTCCCATTGCAGCCTGAAAAGCGGGCGCAAATACGGCCGCGGACCGATGCAGCGTTCAGTATCCGGAGCGTTCATACCAGGCACACCTAATTGATTTCGTTGCGGCAAGCCGCCGCCCGCGCGTCCCATTCAACGACGCGCGCGGCGGCGTTCCATCGGTGCTGTTAGCGTGTGGCGATATACATCGTGACTTCAAAACCGAAACGCAGATCGGTGTAGGCGGGGGTGGTCCACTGCATGGCTGTCTCCTTGGGTTGGGCGATTGATTGAGAAACCGCATCGTTGAAGCGGTCCCCTCTTCAAACGCAAGGTCCATGCCGAACGTATCGCGAGGCGAGGTCGGTCCATGCGAAACGCGAGCCGGCCGCTGCAGCGCAGCCGAGGGCTGGCTTGTGGGCCGATGGGTCTTGTGACGGGCGCGTGCAGTGTGCCGCGCGCGGCCCTGACGCCCGCGCGCTGTTCAATTGCAGCACAGGCCTGTTGCAAAATGGAGCAGTGCGGTGCGTTGCGCCCGGTCCGCTGCGCGCAAATCACGCCGCGTCTTCGCTGTGGTTCGCGCCGTGCGCCGGCAGTTTCCGATAAATCGTATTGCGCGAAATGCCGAGCATGCGCGCCGCGGCCGATACGTTGCCGCCGTGCTGCGCGACGGCGTTCGCGATCACGCTCGCGGCCACGTCGTGAAGCCGCCCGGTGGGTAGCGGCAACACATCCATTCCCTGCGCGGACGACGGGCCGACGGCGCGCAGATCGTCGAAGAAGTCATCAGGCAGATGCTCGCGACGAATTTCGCCGTCCGGATCCACCATGACCGATGCGGTGCGCAGTAGATTGCCGAGCTGGCGGAAGTTGCCGGGCCACGCACATTGCTCGAAAAGCGCCATGACGTCGTCGGCGATGCTAAGCGGCTGGCCGCCGGCGTTCTCGGCCGACGCGCAATCCAGCATCTTTTTGATCACCGCCGACAAATCGGTGCGCTCGCGCAACGGCGGCAATTTGACGACGAGTCCATTGAGCCGGTAGTACAAATCCTCGCGGAAACGGCCTTGCGCGATCATTTCGCGCAGATCGCGATGGGTGGCGCAAATGATCGCGACGTCCACGGGAATCGACTTTGCTGAGCCGAGCGGATTCACGAGACGCTCCTGCAGCACGCGCAGGAGCCGCACCTGCAACGGGTAGGGCATGTCGCCGATTTCGTCGAGAAATAGCGTACCGCCGTTGGCCTGCAGCAGTTTGCCGACCGCGCCTTTGCGCCGCGCGCCGGTGAAGGCGCCTTCTTCATAGCCGAACAGTTCCGATTCGATCAACGTTTCCGGGATCGACGCGCAGTTCACCGCGACGAACGGCCCCGCGCGGCGCGGCGAATCGTTATGAATGGCCTGGGCGAGCAGTTCCTTGCCGGTGCCGGTTTCGCCGGTGATCAGGATCGGGATGTTCTTGCCGATCACCTTGCGCACCTTCGCGATGACCGACGCAATCTGCGGGTCGCCGGTGTCCAGATAGCTGAGCCTCGACAGCGGATTGGCGGGCGGCGCCGATGGCTCGCTGCGCTGCGCCGGCGCCGTCTGGCCGGGCGCGTGAAAGCGTGCGGGCTCGTCGGCGAGCGTGCTGCGGCGGAACTGCACATTTGCGCAGACCACTGCGCCGTTGCTCAGATTCAGCGACAGGTGACGGTCGCGGTGCGTGCGCAGACGGTCGATCAACTGCGCGCTCGTGAGGCCGAACAGCGACGACAGCGTATGCGCCCGCAATCCCGCGAGCGGCAGGCCGAGCTGGAACTGCGCGCTGCGATTGGCCGACAGGAAGCGGCCGTCGCAGGTAAAGGCGGCGATGCCTTCCATCAACGTGCCGAGAAATTCGGCGCGGCCGTGAAAGGCGATCTGCAAGGTTTCGCGAAAGGTGTTCGCAAACAGATGATTCTCGATCATCTGCACCGACATTTTCGCAAGCGCCATGGTGTGCTGGTGATAGCTGCGATGATCGCCCGTCACGTCCAGCACGCCGATGAGATCGCCGTACGGATCGAGAATCGGCACGCTCGAGCAGGTGAGAAAGCGGTTCGCGGCCAGATAGTGCTGCTCGCCGTGGACGACGGTTGCGCTGCGCTCGGCGAGCGCCGTGCCGATTGCATTGGTGCCTTGCCGGTTTTCCGCCCAGTTCGCGCCGGGCCGCAGGGCGACTTTCTCGGCGCGCCGCAGGAAATCGTCGTCGCCGATGGAATGAAGAATCAGGCCTTCCGCGTCGGTCAGGACGATCATGCTCTGGGTGTTCACAATCTGATCATGGAGGGTTTCCATGACCGGCGTGGCGTGCGCGCAGAGAATGCGGTTCTGTTCCAGTTTCAATGCCAGTTCGCCGGCAGGCAGCACGTCGTAGTCAGGGCGCATGGACTCGCTCAGGCCGAATATTTCCGAGCGTTCATGCGACTTCTGAATGGACGGCGTCAGCCAGCACGCGTCGCGAGGGGCGAGCGGGGTTACGGCGTGATGCATGTCGTCGCGCATTGTCTCCTCCTGATCTGGCCCCGGTCGTTCTGCCGGCGCCCGTGTGATGCCACACGACGCAAATAGCGCGCCAGGCGGTTCCGGGTCACGTCGCAGGCATCGTTGACATCAATCAATTGCGGCTCCGCTAAAGCACGGATCATGGGCCTGGGTGAATCACGCCCGCCTCACAGCCTGTCGATGCAGCTGCCGCGCGAGCGGCCGGGAGAAAGTCATGGTACGCGCCGAATACCGGATCGTCGTTGCAGTGGTCGCCGTGTTTGCGTCTCTTGCCGGTTTGTCCGTGGCAATCGACGGGTTGCTGTTCGATAAGAGCGGACTCGTGAGATACGGATTCGCCGCCATGGTGGTCGGCGTCGCGGCGTTCGTGCTGCTGCTCAACCCGGCATCGGCGGGCGACGAGTAGAGCAGCCGGGCAACCGGGCCGAGTCGTCTGCGCGTGGCCCACGCGGCTCGCCGGGCACACCCGGCCCACCCGTCCAGCGCTGCTACGATTCCTCGCCGGCTGCGAACAGGCCGTGCTCCGCCTGCGCCTCCTGGTTGTCGATACATTGCACGTGCCAATGGCCCGTCATGAGCGCGCGTCCGCGTTCGGCGCACCACTGCGCGCGCCCGGTTTCGCCTTCGAAGCGCCTGTTGCAATTGTTCAGATCGAGCCCTTCGAGCACGCAGACAGGCGCGCAGTCCCCGGGCGCGGACACGACGGTATTGCCGCAGTCCATCTGCAAGGTGCCCCATTCAGGCAGCTCGAGACCGAGATGACCCTCGCGCGACCATTGCCGCGTGTCCATGTCGAGCCAGAGAATGGCGAAGGCCATCGGGTGGACACGGTCGAACGTGTCGAGGTGGATAGTGAGGCGCATCATGATTCTCCTAACGGAATCCCCCGCCGGAACGAATAAAGCTGGTCGCAGCTCGTTGCTATTGCGGCCGCGTCGCGCGCGGCTTCATTGAGTCAATACCCATTGCACGAGCGTATGCGCGTCTTCCGGCGATATCGGGCCGCCGCGATCGGCGGGCAGCGGCATTGCCATATCTCCCCAATGTGCCTTGCCGCCGAGCCGCAGCTTGTGTTCGAGCATGAACTGCGCGTTCGGCACGTTGCGATAGCGTTCAGCGATCTGCTGGAAGGACGGAGCGAGAAACGGCGCGTCGCGCGTATGGCAGAACATGCAGTGGTGCTGATCGACGAGCGCGCTGGGCTCGGAGGACTGCCCATGCGCCGAGCCGGCGGCCAGCATGACTGCGGCGCATGCAACAAGGCATCGGCGGAATGGGGCGTTCACGATGCAGCTCCTGTGCGAGGGTTGAACTCAGTGTAAGGGCGGCGACCCGGCTGCCGTTGACCTCGATCAAGCGCGACACACCGGGCGCCGGCCTCACACCTGCATCAAACCTTCGTGATTGAGAATCCGGATGTTCTTGCCGCGCGTATCGAGAAGCCCCTCGCGCTGGAATCGCGACAGCATCCGGCTCACCGTTTCGAGCTTGATGCCGAGATAGCTGCCGATTTCCTCACGGGTCATGCGCAGATGAAATTCGGCCGGCGAATAGCCGCGTTTTCTCAAGCGATCCGACAGATTCAGCAGGAAAGTCGCCACGCGCTGTTCGGCGGACATCGTGCCGAGCAGCATCATCTGCGACGATTCGCGCACGATCTCGCCGCCCATCATCCGATGCACGTGTTGCTGCAGGGCCTTCACTTCGCGGCACATCGCCTCGAGCTGATGAAACGGGATGATGCAGACCTTGCTGTCTTCGAGCGCGACGGCATCGCAGCTATGGCGGCCGAAGCAGACGCCGTCGAGTCCGAGCGAATCGCCGGCGAGATGAAACCCCGTCACATGCTCGCGGCCGTCGCGGTGCATGACGACCGTTTTGAACGAGCCCGCGCGCACCGCATAGATGTTCTGGAAGGCGTCGTCGGCGCGATAGATGGTCTCGCCCTGCCTGATGGTGCGCGACGGGCAGATCAGCGCTTCGATCCGCTGCAATTCGTCGGCCGTGAGGCCTTGCGGCATGCAGATCGCGCGCATCGAGCAGGACGTGCAGCGCAGCGGATCCTTGGTGCGCGCGCGCTCGGCGCCGGGCCGTTGCGTCGGCGCGGGCGACGCGTGCAGCGGAATGAATGCGCGCGAGGTGATCGGATAGGCGGCAACGTCAGACATGATGGGCTCCTGATTGAGGAACGGCGGCGCGTGCCCGATGCTGGCCGGCGATCCGCTGGACCGTGGCTCGCGCGAGTTCGAATTCGCGGGTCTTATCGAAAAAATAGTGCGCGCCGCCCGTCAGGCAGGCATGCCGGAACCCGGCGCCGGAACGGTTGGTGAGCACCATCGCGATCACGTGCGGCATGCGTTGCGCGAGCGACGCCAGCAACTCCAGGCCGGTGCCGCCGTTCAGACCCAGCTCGGTGACGACGAGATCGGCGGCGCAGGCCTCGATGCCGGCCAATGCGGCACCGGGCTCCTCGGCTTCGCCGACGATCTCCACGCCCTCCAGGGCGCCGAACAGAGCGGCCATGCGGCGCCGGACCGGATAAGCATCGTCGACGAGAAAAACACGCAGCGCGGGGTGATTGAGTCTTGAGTTCATGGCTCGAAGTATCGGCCGCGCTGTCTCGAAATAAAATCGGCGCGCAGCGAACTTCGAGTAGGTGAGCAAGAAGGGCTGTAGGGGATTTCCTACATCATGCCTCGCAGCCCGGGGGCGGGGCTGCAGAAACGGTCAGATCTCGTCTTCCTCGTCGCCGACCAGTTTGTGGCGCATCGCATAGCGCACCAGCGCGGCCTCGTGCGGCATCTGCATTTTTTCGAGGATGCGCGTCTTGTACGTGCTGACCGTCTTCGCGCTGACACACAGTTCGGCCGCGATCTCGGTGATGGTCTGGCCGGCGGCAATGCGTTTGAGCACGTCGAATTCGCGGTCGGACAGACGCTGATGCGGCAGCAGGTCGGTGGGCTCGTTCAGGCTTTGCGCGAACCGCTCGGCCATCGCGAGGCTCACGTAAACGCCGCCCGCCGCGACCTTCGTCACGGCCGCGACGAGTTCCGCGCTCGCGCTCTCCTTCGTCAGATAGCCGGATGCGCCGGCCTTGAAGGCGCGCACCGCGTATTGCTGTTCGGCGTGCATGGTCAGCACGAGAATGCGCAGCGCCGGCTTTTCGTCCTTGATCTGCTTGATGAGCTCCACGCCGTTGCGGCCGGGCATCGACAGATCGAGCACCAGCACCTCGGCCGGACAGGCGCGGATCAGCGCGACGGTGGTGACGCTGTCGCTTGCTTCGCCCACGACCTCGAAGCCGCTCGCGCTCTTCAGAATATGACGCAGACCGTCGCGCACGAGCGCATGGTCGTCGGCCAGCAGCACTCGGGTCATGATTGCAACTCCTGCATTTGCACGGCCTCCGCCGGAATGGTGACGCGCAACGCAAAACCCTTGCCTTGCGCGGTTTGAATGTCGACGGCGCCGCCGAGCATGTGCGCGCGCTCGCGAATGCCGAGCAGGCCAAACGATTTGCCGGCCGGCTCACCGCCGTGAGACGAGCCGAGGCCGTTGTCGGCGATGCGCAGCACGAAGCCTTCGTTCGCGACGCGCAGGCTGAGCGTGACCAGGGTGGCGTCGGCGTGGCGCGCCACGTTCGTCAACGCCTCCTGCACGATGCGAAAGAGCGCGGTGGCGCCTGTCGGGGAAAAACGCGCGTCGCCGGTTTCGATGTCGCGCTCCACCTCGATGCCGTAGCGGTTCGTGAAGTCGTTGGCGAGCCATTCGACGGCGGGAATCAGGCCGAGGTCGTCGAGCATCACCGGGCGCAGATCGGCGGCAATACGGCGAACGGATGCCACGGTCACGTCGATCAGGCGGCGCATGCCTTGCAATTGCTCGCGCACCAGGGTGCTCGCCGAGGCGCCCAGTGTCTCTTCCACCGAGGAGATGTCCATTTTGAGCGCGGTGAGCTGCTGGCCGAGGTCGTCGTGCAGTTCCCGGGCGATGCGCGTCTTCTCGTCTTCACGAATCTTCTGCAGATTGGCTGACAGCTCGCGCAGTTCCTCGCGCGCCCGCTGCTGCGCCTGCTCGGCCCGGACCCGTTCCGTGACGTCGCGCAGCATGACGGTGTAAAGCCGCGTGTCGCCGTCGCGGATCTGCGAGATGGAGGCCTCTATCGGAAATTCTTCGCCGTTCGCGCGCAAGCCCGACAGCACGCGCTGCCGGCCCATCTGCCGGTCGGACACGCCTGTCACGCCGAACTGTTCGACATGCCGCGCATGGGCCGCGCGAAACCGCTCGGGGATGAAGCGCGCGAGCGGGGCGCCGATCGCGTCCATGGCGGAGCAGCCGAACACCTGTTCGGCCATGGGATTGAAGAGGACGACACGCTGCTGTTCGTCGATGGTGATGATGGCTTCCATCGACGAACGGATGATCGCCATCATGCGCGCTTCGTTGACGCCCGACTGAGTGATTGCCGCGCTGGCTTCGCTATGCGCGGAAGACGCTTCGCGACGCGCGCGCACGAGCATGAAGGCGCTCGTGGCGACGAGCAACGCAGCGGCGACGCAGATGAACAGCACGGGATCGAACCAGCGCCGCGCGGCCAGCATGACGGCGAGCGTTACCACGAACGCCGCCGCTGCCGCCAATGCAGGGCGTGCCGCGAACCAGCTCGACGGCTCCTGCGATGCCGCGCTGCGCGGCGTGGGCGTCTTACCGCTGACGGGCATGTGCGCCTCTTTTGAATGATTGCGGACGGATTCAACTTGCGCTGCGGAGAGCTCGGCATGGCCTGCAGGCAAGTGCTGTGGCTGCCGGCAGCTGCGCGGCTTGCCTCACGGGCGCCGCGAATCTTCCGAGCGCACAGCAGATCTTTCTTCTCATTGTCCGCGAAACGCCGGGATCATGCCAGTGCCGTGCCACCCGTGCGGGGGAAGTGGGTGGGTCAAGGCGGCGCGGGTCTGCCGCGCAACGCCGTGTTACGAGCGACGCGGACAGGAGCCGCGAGCGGCGCCGGGCGACAGGCTCCGGCGCATGAACAGGTATGGCCGCCTTGCACACGCTATGCACGCCATGCACGTCGATGCAAAGTCAGCGAGCGGCGCCGGGCGGCGAGATCCGGCGCATAGCCGGTCTGGCCGTCCCCATGCGTTATGCACCCGTTGCGGGCTGCGCCTGGAAGTTGCGCAAACGGCACACCGCCGTCTACGACGGCTCTTTGAGCGCCTGCTCCGCGACCGTGGCCGCGCCGGCAGCGGGCGCGCAGCGGGCGGAAATCAGCAGCACCGGGCAGGTGGCGATCCGCAAGAAGCGCTCGGCGACGCTGCCGAGCACGAGCCGCTCCACGCCGCGCCGGCCATGCGTGCCCATGACGACGACGTCGGCCTCGAACTCCTCGGCGGCGAGCTGGATGCGATGCGCGATGTCGTCGCCGGTCAGGTCGGTTTCGACCATGCGCGACGGCCCTTTCACGCCTGCCGCGGCCAATTGCGCGGTGGCGTCGGCGAGCACCTGCTTGCCTTCCTCGACGAGCGCATCGCGCACATACGAGGGGTCGTAGCCGGGCACGTCGTAAGAGAGCAACGGCACGTCCACCACGAAGAGCGGCTGCAGCCTCGCGCCCGACTCGCGCGCCAGATCCACCGCGGCGGCCAGCGCGCGCGACGAGGTTTCGCTGCCGTCGACGGCAACCAGAATCTTGTACATGGTGAACACTCCTGAATGAGAAGAGAAGGTCGGCGCTCAGTGGGACATCAGCACCGGCACGGTCATCGACTTGAGAATGGTGCGCGTGGCGCCGCCCATGACGAGTTCGCGCCAGCGCGAGTGCCCGTACCCGCCCATGACCAGCAGATCGGCGCCGCTGTCGGCGACCTGGGACAGCAGCGTCTCGCCGACCGGCGCGTCCGCTCCCGTCTCGATATCGGCGACCTCAACGGGCACGCCGTGCCGCGCGATCAGCGCAGCGATATCCGCGCCGCGCACGCGGTCCTGCCCGCCTTCACGCATACCGTTGATGGTCAGAACCGTGGTCTTTTCCGCCGCGCGTATGAACGGCAGCGCGTCGTGCACGGCGCGCGCGGCCTCGCGGCTGCCGTCCCACGCGACGAGAATGCGGCGGCCCGTCGAGCGTTCGTTGCGCGCATACGGCACCAGCAACACCGGGCGTCCGCTCGTCAGGATCAGGTTCTCGGGAAACAGATCGCCGACATACGATTCCGCGTCGCCGGGATTGTCCTGGCCCGCCACGATCAGATCGGCGCAGCGGCCGAGGCGCGGCACGGCAAAACTGGCGGGTTCGTCGACGGCGAGCCATTCGCCCTGCACTTCCGCGCGTCGAAGCTCCGCGTGAAAGAGCCGCTTGAGCGCGGCGCGCCGTTCGGCGCGAAGCTCTTCGTGCTGGCGGTAGTACTCGGCCGTGCCGGCCATCACATACAGAGAGCGCGGATCCGGCGAAAACACGGCGAATACGCCCGTCAGATGCGCGCCGAACTGTTTCGCGACGCCGAGCGCGGTTTCGAGCCGGGGATGCGCGTTCGGGCTCGTGTCGAGGTGAACAACGATGGTCTTGAAGCTCATGGCGAATGCTCCCGGAGAGAAGTGACGCACTGGCGGATGAGCTTGAGTCTACGAACCACGCCGCTTGCCTCGTTGATGCAGATCAACGGCGGCAAAGGGTGGCAGAGGACGGCAGAGGACGAAAAGGGGCGGGGCGCCTCGCAGCGGTATTTGACCTGCGTCATGAAGCGCCGAGCGCTGCCGCTTAAGCTCCGGACATGCATGCATGGCGCTGATACGCGTGCCCATGCGCTATCCATGGAAGGAGCGAGTCATGTCCGAGTCCCGCGTTCTCATTGTCTTTTTCTCGCGTACCGGCACGACGCACATGCTCGCCAGCACGCTCGCGAGCATGTTGTCCGCTGACGTCGAGGAAATCTGCGATTACACCGAGCGTCGCGGCGCGTCCGGCTATCTGCGCTGCGTGATGGACTCATGGCGCAAGCGGCCGGCCGAGATCGTGCCCGCGGGGCTCGATCCGTCGCAATACGATCTGGTGGTGGTGGGCACGCCCATCTGGGCGGGCGCAGTGTCCTCGCCGGTGCGTGCGTACCTGCTGCAAAACCGCACGAAGTTCCGGCACATCGGCTTCTTTTGCAGCCTGGGCGGTCTCGGCGCCGAAGCGGCTTTCGACGAAATGCGCGCGCTGGCCGGCAAGGCGCCCGTCGCGCAATGCAAGGTGCGCGCCGCCCAGGTGCAAGGCGTCGCGGCGGCGTCACTCGAACGGTTGCTCGAACCGTTTGTCGGCGAATTGAAGCGGCACCTCGCGCATTATCAGACGCTCGAATGGAGCTGCTGACGGCGCGCCGATGACGCGGCTTGCCTAGCGCGGCAGCAGCATCATCAAAGCGGCGGCGCCCATGACCGCCGTGGCGATCCAGCCGAGCGCAATGACCGGCCGGCTCGCGGTGAATGGCCCCATCACGGCGCGTTTGGACACCAGCAGCAGAATCACCACCATCAGCGGGACGGCGACCACGCCGTTGATCACGGCGCTGAAAAGCAGCGCTTTCATCGGACTGATCGACGAAAACTGGATGGCCAGCGCGGCCAGCACGCTGACCGCGATGATGCCGTAAAAGCCGAGCGCGTCGCGCGGCTTGCGCTCGAGCCCTTCGGGCCAGCCGAGCGCTTCGGCCAACGCATAGGCGCCGGAACCGGCCAGCACCGGCACGCCGATGAATCCCACGCCGAGTATGCCGAGCGCGAACAGCAGATAAGCGAAGTCCCCGGCAAGAGGCCGCAGCGCGCTGGCCGCCTGGGCCGCCGTGGCGATATCCGTGACGCCGGCCGCGTGCAGCGTCACGGCAGTCGCGAGCATGATGAACCAGGCGGTCAGGTCCGAATACAGCATGCCGCTCCAGGTGTCCCAGCCGATGCGCTGCAGTTCGGCGGGCGCTTCGCGGGCGTCGTCGACGAGCGGCGCACTGCCGGCGTGGGTATGCAGATCCTCGACCTCTTCCGACGCCTGCCAGAAAAACAGATACGGGCTGATCGTCGTGCCGAACACGGCGACGACCATGGCCGCCGCATCCGCATTCAGGTCGAGGCGCGGCCACACCGTGCGCACCGCCACCTCGCGCCACGGCACATGCACGACGAAGAGCACCGCCGCGTAGGCCAGCAGCGAAACGGTCAGCCACTTGAGAAAGAACACGTAGCGATGGTAGGGCACGAAAATCTGCAGGACCAACGTGGCGAACACGAAACAGACGGTGCTCACGTGACGGTCGATGCCGCTCACCAGTTGCGCAGCCTCGCCCATGGCGGCGACGTCGGCGGCGATATTCAGCGTGTTGGCGACGAGCAGCAGCGCCACGACGCCGTACAGCACCGCGGGCGGGAACACTTCCTTGATGTTGGCGGCGAGGCCCTTGCCGGTGACGCGGCCGAGCTTCGCACACATGGACTGCACGGCGGCCATGAGCGGAAAGGCGAGCGGCATCGTCCACAACATGTTGAGGCCGAATTGTGCGCCGGCCTGCGAATAGGTGGCGATGCCGCTCGGGTCGTCGTCGGCGACGCCGGTAATCAGGCCGGGCCCGATGCGCGCGAGCGGATGTTCGCGCAGGCGCGCAAGCGACGCGCGCAACCCGGCGAGAACGAGCGGGGCGGGCGGGGCGGGCGGGCGTTCAGGCTGGCTTGCGTCGGGCTCCACGGCGTTTCCCCAAAAGGCTTGCGCGTTGCCGCGCTTTGCACCGCGCTTCGCGGCGCGGCGGTTGTGGTGTCCTCAGTGCCATCAGCGGTCCCTTCCGGACCGGTCAGCGCTTCGTTCCGTGGCCAGTCAGTGGCCTGCGAGCGCCGAAGCCGCGCCGTACACCACCCGCGGATCGTGTTGACCTTTGTACACAGCCGGAGCCGACCTGTCGAGGCCAAGCAGCGTGTACACGGCAGTCTGCGCCGAGCGCACCGAATATTCGACGGTGAACACCACGTCGTTCGGCAATTCGCAGAACTGTCCGATGAACGCGAGGTTCGCCCAGCCCTCGGGCACCACGTGCGGCCGGTCGCCATGCCGGCGCCGCAGGAACTGGCTCGTGATGAAGGGCATCAGGCAGGGAATGCAGATGGCGTCGTCGAGAATACGCTCGGCCTGCGCCTCGATATGCAAATGGCCGAGCAGCTCGGTCATGATCTCGCGGCCCGTGCATTCGACCATCGGCTTGGCGACGAAATTGCCCGGCCGGTCGATAAAGAGCCCGTAGCCCCAGAACACCTGCACGTCTTTCGGCTGTCCGATGAAATGCGGCTGATGCGGCAGCACGATCGAAGCCCGCCAGTTCGATTGCGCGAACGTGATCAGGCCGCCTTCGCCTGGCACGTTGCCGGTGAGATCGCGGATCAGACGGAAGAGCGTCGGATCGTGCAGCGTCGCCGTGAAGGATAGCCAGCGCGATTCGTCCACGTGATCGGCGAAGACCGACGGATGACCGAACTCCCCGCGGCCCGCGGCGATGGTCTTCCACAGCGCCCAGGCGCCGCTGCTGTCGTCGCGATTGAAGACGGCCGCGCGATCCGTCGCGCCGAGGCTCGAGCCCGCGGTCATCGAGCCGAGCGTGATCATCACCTTGTCGTGCGGGCCGAGGGCGATTTCATCGCGGCGCCCGTCGTGTTCGCAGAGAACCGCCGCGACGCGGTTCAACTCGCCGCTTTCGTCGTACCGAAGATCGACCACCCGCGTATTGTTGAGGAACACTACGCCGTGTTCGTCGAGCCATTTGCGCAGCGGCCGTACCATCGAGTCATACTGGTTGTAGACCGTGCGCATGATGCCGTGCAGCTGGTTGAAGCCCGGCGTCATATGCGCGAACCGCAGCAGGTAGCGGCGGAACTCGGCGGCGCTATGCCAGGGCTGGAAGGCGAACGTCGTGCACCACATGATCCAGAAGTTGGTCTCGAAGAAGTCCGCTTCGAAATGATCCGAGATGCGGCTGTCGCCGAGCAGCGCTTCCGGTTCGAGCGAAAGCCGGCCGAGCGTCAGCAGATGCGCTTCGCCGAGACCGTACGCCGGCGCGTCCTCGCGTTTGCCGTCGCGTACGAGCCGTGACTTCGATGAAGTGCGGATCGTCTCGTTCCAGTCGAAGATCTCCTTCGTCACGCTGCTGCGGCCGTCCAGCGTCGGGATCGAGTCGAACAGGTCGTAGGTGCACAGGTACTTGCTTTCCAGCATGCGGCCGCCGCGCACGACGTAGCCGTCTTGCGGCGTGCCTGCGCCGTCCAGGCTGCCGCCGGCTTTGCCGAGCGCTTCGAGAATCGTGATGCGGCAGCCGGGCACATCGGCGTCTCGAATCAGAAACGCGGCCGCCGCGAGCGACGCAATGCCGCCGCCGACCAGATAGAAATGGCCGGATTCGATCGCTTCATTGCGGGCGGCCGCCGTAAGCGGGCGCGTGCCGGCGTATTCGTCATGGTTCATTTGAGGGTCCCCGCAGGTGATGGCCGTGAATGTATAGACCATACCCGCGCGGCCGGGACGCTCGTTGCGCTGGATCAACGGCGCCCCGGGCGCGGCCACTGCGACGCCGTTGATACAGGTCAATCGTCGCCTGCCCATGCGCGTCCATGATGAATTCATTGACTCGCCGATGCACGCCGCTTTCGCAGCGCGAACGGTCGATGCGAAACACGGCGCGCGGAGGTTGTATGGGAATCGACATGCAGATCGTGTACCTCGGGTTTGCCGGCTCCGCGCAAATCGAGTCCGAAGCGGCCGCGCAACTGGTGCGCCTCGAGCGGTTCAGCCGATCCATTTCCGGCTGCCATCTCGCGCTGGAAGCCATCCGCGAGCGCGCTCCACAGGATGGAATGCGCGCCGTTCGCACGACGGCCGAGAACGAGTCTGACCGGCGCCTGTTCGACGCGCGCCTCGACCTCGTGCTGCGCACCGGCGAGCTATTGCCGGTCGAGCATCGGCAAAGTCACGATCCGGATCGAGCGGTGCATGAGGCATTCGATGCCGCCGAACGGCTGCTCGAGCGTCATGTCGCGCGATCCGTGACGTGACGCGTCGGGCGCGACGCTACTACTCAACTTTTAGGAGTCCGTTATGTATGCAAATATTGTGGTGGCTCTGGACGGCAGCGACGCCGCGAAACGCGCGCTTTCGGAAGCGATCCAGCTCGCCAGGCTCTCGCGCGGCAGGCTGACGGCGGTGTATGTGGTGGATCAGTCGGCCGCGTTTACGTATGCGGGCGCCTGCGATCCGCATCTGCTGACGGATGCCGCGCGGCAGGTCGGTCTGACGCTGCTGCATGCTGCGCGCGAGCAGATGCGTGAACTGAACGTGGTCGGTGAGACGGAGATCGTCGAGACGCAAGGCATCTCCGAAGATGTCGCCGGCGCGTTGCTGCGCTGCGCCGACCAGCGCGACGCGGATCTCGTCGTGATGGGCACGCATGGGCGGCGCGGCTTGCGGCGCATGGTGATCGGCAGCGTGGCCGAGCGCTTTGTGCGCCTGGCGACGTGCCCGGTGCTGCTGGTTCGCGAGCCGGCGGACAACGGCCAACGGGAGCAGCGTGCGTCCGTGTAAGGCCGCATGATGCCCTCGGCTGAAGTGCTCACGGGCGCGAGAGCGGTGTATGAGCGGCGTGTGAGCCGTGAGCCCTTCAGCGCTTGAGTTCTATCAATTCAGCTCTATCAAGAGTCCGCCGAGTCCGCCGGATCGAAGTGCCCGACGGTTTGCGCAAGGACAGGCACGCTGTCTCGCGACAGCCGCATCTCGGCGCCCAGCGTGCCGCGATTGAGCCAGCTGCGCGCGGTCACCGCGAGACCGGCCGCTGCGCAAAACAGATAGACGTTCTGCACAATGGCGCCCGCGCTTGCATACGCGAACGGCTCGCGCTGCGAGGCCGCAATGTCCTGCATGCGCGCGAGGTCCGCCACATACACCAGTTCGACGGGCGCCTCGCCGACGAAGTCCTGATAGCCGGTCAGCGCCCGCAGATCCGCCGCAATCACCAGGTCGAGGCAGTGCGCGCGCGGATCGTAGCGATACATGCCGCGCGCCAGCGCCGCATACACCTCGATTTCATGCAAGGCGAGAACGGACGGCGCCGTACGCCTGTCGGCGCCGTCGGGCTCGGTCCCCGCGTGTCTGCGATTCACGCCGTTGGCTGCCCACAGCAACTGGCCGAGCGTCGCGTCGTCGAGTTCGGTCGGCGCGAAACGGCGGGTCGTGCGCCGTTTCGAGAGGGCGTCGAGGATCGGCATGCCGCCGCTCACCACAGGCGGCGGCAAGACGATGCGTGGTAGCGACTCGCCGTGCACCGGGCGGGCGCCCGTTGCTGCGGGCGTCGTCGTGCCGAGTCTGAAAAAATGCTTCATGGCAGCCTCAACGGACAAACGTGGGTCCTTCAGGACACGAGCTCGGTCAACGGCCGGCGCGGCGAATGGATCGCCGGCCCCGGCCGTTTCGCGCGGCCGACGCGTAACACGAGTTGCGGAACCGCGTCGATCACGAGCAGCGTACGCAGCCGCTCGCGCAGCGCGCCGACCTCGATCGGCTGATTCAGATACGACGCGGTGATGCCGGCATTCGCCGCGACCAGCAACAGCCGCTCGAGCGCCTGGCCGGCTGCGAGCCACGCGGGCGCGTCGTCGGTCGATGTCGCGAGGCAAACGAGCAGCGGCGAGCCTTCGGCGAGCGCATGGTGCGCGGCGGCAAGACCGCCGCCCAGATCGAACGTGCGCACTACCGACGCCAGCAGCGGCGCCGCAAGATCGAGCAGCGCGGTCATGCCGGCCGACAACGCGGGCATGCCGTCCTCGCGGCGTCGCGGGTGAATCCAGCTGGCGAGCTCGCGGCGAAAACGCGGGTCGTCGAACTGGATGCGGTCCGCTTCGGCGACGAGCTCGGCAACTTTCTCCCGCACCGGGGCGCTCGAGATGCAGACGGCGTCCGCGCCTTCGGCCTCGACGGCGTCGACGAGCTGCTGCAGGACGCCTGAAGGCAGCGGCTCGTCCCTGAAGATTTCTCGCGTGGTCACGCGGCGGCGAACCGCCGGAAGGAGCGAGGCGAGCGCCGCGTCGCAATGACCGTCGGAAACGATCCGCACCTGGGCAAGCACGTCCGGGTCGAAGCGGGACGGCAGCAGGGTGATCGCGTAGGCGAGTCCGAAGTAGCTGAGCGCGACGCGCAGATTCAAGAGCGCGGCGCCGCAACTGATCATCAGCTCGCGATCGAACGGATCGACCACCGGCAAGGCGCGCAGCCGGTCGGCGCACAGCGTGACGCTGTCGCCGTCCACGATGAAGTGCCAGGGCTGCGTGTTGTGGTTGGACGGCGCGAGCACCGCATAGCGCAGCGCGAAGCGCAGCTTTTCTTCCGTGCTCGCGGTGCTGTCCAGTTCATGTTCGTCGACGGACCAGGCGGCCGTCTGCGGCAGTGCGCTCATGTCGTGGTCTCCTGCGCGATTTCATCTCGTCACTGTGTCAGCCCGGGCCGTCCGCGGATTGATCTGGATCATCCGGCGTGCAACGTACGAATTCGGGGCTCCGGTTGGCGGCGGCACTGTCCGCGGCGCCCGGCAGCTCGACCGTTTGAAGGTACTCCGGCACTTCGCAAGGCCAGTGCAGGGTCTCTTCGATATGACGCCGCATCGCGTCGGCGGCGGCCGGTTCGCCGTGCGTGACGAAGGTGCGCTGCGGCGCCTCCGGAAGCGAATGCAGCCATGCGAGCAGCTCGCCATAGTCGGCGTGAGCGGACAGCGACGAGAGGCTCGCGACCGTGGCGCGCACCCGCACATACTCGCCGTGAATCTTGATTTCTGGCACCCCGGCGGCGAGTGCCGCACCGCGTGTGCCCGCCGCCTGATAGCCGACGAGCGCGATCGTGTTGCGATGGTCGGGCGCGAACGCTTTCAGGTGATGCACGACGCGCCCGCCGGTCGCCATGCCGCTGCCCGCAATGATCACCATCGGGCCATGCCGCCCGAGGATCGCTTTGGATTCGTCGACCGTGCGCACCATCTGCGCGGCGTGGCTGATCGCGTTGGCCTCGGTCGAACTCACGCGATGCTCGCCCACGTGATGCCGGTAAAGCTGCGTGACGCTCGTCGCCATCGGGCTGTCGAGAAACACCGGCACGTTCGCCATGCGGCCGGTCGCTTTGAGTTGCGCGATGTAATGAAGGATGGTTTGCGCCCGCCCGACTGCGAAGCACGGAATCACCACCACGCCGCCGCGCCGGAATGTATTCGCGAAGATCTCCGCGAGTTCGGTGGCCGGATCGGTCTTCGCGTGCAGCCGGTCGCCGTAAGTGGATTCGACGACGAGATAGTCCGCGTGGGCAAGCGGCATGGGCGCGCGCATGATCGGATCGTCGGGCCGGCCGATATCGCCCGAAAAGGCAATGACCTTGCCCTCGACGCACAGCACGACGCTCGCCGCGCCGAGGATGTGCCCCGCGGGCAGGAAGCGAAAACATGCCTGCTCGTTCAGTTGCCGCGGCATGTCGAAATCGCGGGCTTCCAGCAATTGGAGCGCGTGTTCCGCGTCGTCGAGGGTGTAGAGCGGCAGCGCCGGATGATGCTTCGACAAACCGTGCCGGTTCGCATAGGCCGCCTCTTCTTCCTGCAGCCGCGCGCTGTCGCGCAGCATGATCTCGCACAGATCGCGCGTGCCGCGCGTGCAGTACACCGGCCCTCGATAGCCCATGCGGGCAAGCACCGGCAGATAGCCGCTGTGATCCAGGTGCGCGTGCGTGAGAATCACGGCATCCAGCGTGTGGACGTCGATCGGCAAAGGGTTCCAGTTGCGCAGCCGCAGGTTCTTGGTCCCCTGAAAAAGCCCGCAGTCGATCAGAATCCGCAGCCCCGCGCCTTCCAGCAGGTACCTGGAACCCGTGACGGTTTCTGCCGCCCCGAGAAACGTCAGCTTCATGTCTCATCCCTCCCGGCCACGCCGTGGTTGGGCGTTGTGAGGCGCAGATTCAGCGCACCGGCGCTTGCACGGAGGCGTCGCACAGCGCTTGCGCGAAACGCCGAAACGCGTGGAGCGAGCCCGCGATGCTCTGGTACTTCTGCCGGCCGATCTGACCGTCCAGCGTGACGAGCATGCCGGCTTCGCGGGCGAGCGCGAGGATCCGGGCGAAGTCGTCGGCGGTGTCGGGCGTCTCGCGCGGCTGGCCGTCGGCAGGCGTCGATGCGGTTTGAAAGGAGGTCGTAGGCATGATGGTCTCCTGCTGACAGTGGCGCTTTCCGGTGATTTCAGTAAAGACCATGGTCCACGCCACATAAATCAGGTGCCGCCGAGAGTCGAGTCAGTATTCGTGCAGCCGTGTCAGCAATTCCCTACACGGAGGGCCCTCAAGGATGTCAGGGAAAGTCGGCATCAGGCTAAAGGCGAGCCTCGGCAGGCATGGCTGCGTGCGGTGCGTCGCGCTTGACACACGTCAACCGGCGCTTCATGCGCGAGCCTAAAGTCAGTGGTACAGAGTGCCCGATGCGCTCCCGCGCAGGCGGCGATGGCCGCGGATCGAAGCACGCTGGAGCACGCGTTTTGCGAAGGGCGGATCGTGCGTCGAACCGTGTATTAAAACGCGTGCAATGCCATGTGTTTTGTGAAATCACCGATCATCCGAGGAGCACGACGATGAGCAATTTGAGCCGATTTGATCCGTTCCAGATGGACCCCATGTCCGAGCTGTTTCAGGGGCTGTTCCGGCCGCTGCGCGGCGCAGGCAGCGAACCGCTCGCCGATATCAAGCTCGACGTGACCGAGAGCGACAGCGCCTACACCGTGAAGGCCGAACTGCCGGGCGTGGAAAAGAAAGATATCGACGTGAAGATCGACGGCACGCTCGTGTCGATCAGCGCCAAGGTGGAACGCAATCAGGAAATGAAAGACGGTGAGCGGGTGATTCGCCGGGAGCGGTATGCGGGGGCGGTCAGCCGCGCATTTTCGTTGGCAAGTGAAGTCGACGAGGCGTCCGCAGCGGCGGAGTACAAGGACGGCGTGCTCTCCCTGACGCTGCCGAAGAAAGCGCCGTCAGAGCGCAAACGTCTGCAGATCAACTGAGCGCGATGTCGCGCGCTCGCGGCCGCATGTTGCGCCGCGCGCGCCGCGACACGAGGCGAAAGCCCACGAGGAGCATGCAATGAAATCGGACTTCGAATTGAAGCGCCAGGTGGAGGACGAATTGGCCTGGGATCCGGCAGTCGACAGCACGGATATCGGCGTCGAAGTGCGCGATCGTGTCGTGACGCTGTCGGGTCATCCGACGAGTTATGCGGAAAAGGTCGCGGCGGAAAAAGCCGCGCAGCGCGTGGCCGGCGTGAAAGCCGTGGTGGTCGAGATGAGCGTTCGCATCGCGCATACCGATGTGCGCACCGACGAAGAAATCGCCAACGCCGTACGGACCATGCTGCGCTGGACCGTGGGCTTGAGCGAAGAGGCGGTCAAGGTGCAGGTCGAGAAAGGCTGGGTGACCTTGCGCGGCGAAGTGGACCGTGCGTATCAGAGCCATGTCGCGATGCGCACCATCTCGCATATGCGCGGGGTCACGGGCGTTTCTAATCTCATCCGGATTGGTGGCGAGGCCGCTGCGCAGGACATCGGCGAGCAGATCGGCAAGGCGCTGCAGCGTCACGCGGAACGCGAAGCGAAGCACATCGAGGTCAAGGTGCACGAAGGAACGGTCACGCTGACGGGCAAGGTCGATTCGCTCGCCGAACGCTCGGCGGCGCGCGGCGCGGCGTGGTCGGCGCCGGGCGTGCACGCGGTCGTCGACAATCTGACGGTGGCCTAGCCGCGCGTTCGCCTGCCTGAGCACGGCCGGTGCCGCCCCTGCGGCGCCGGCCTGTCAGTTTGCGACGCGTGCGGCAACGAGGAGAGACTCATGACAATTTCGGGCAACGTGGGCGACGGCGACTGGTCGGTCGTCGCCACCACTCATCGCGCGGCGGGCGGATTTGACTGTCTGGTCAAGCTCAGTCATCACACGCCGCAAGGCGTGTTCAAACACGAGTTCATGCACAGCGGGACTTTTCCCACCGAACACCAGGCGATCCTCGCGGGTCTCGGCGAGGGAATGGACTGGGTTCGGCTCAAGATGTCGAATACGCTTTCCATCCAGCCTTGCGCGCTGCCGGCCGAGCCCGCTGCGCCTGGCCAGCCGGCTCAGCCTGATTGAATGAGCAGGGCGTGAGCCGGGCGGATTTCACATCCAGTCCCGGCTTCATTCGCCACATTCGCCACGCTCGACACGCCGCCGCTCAGTCGATCAGTCGAGCTTCAGCACGATGCGGCCATCCACCTGGCCGCTCTTCAGTTGCCCAAAGACATGGTTGATGTTCTCGAGCCGGTCGAGGTGAATGCGCGCCCGGACACGGCCTTGCGCGGCAAACTCGAGCGATTCCTGCAAGTCCCTGCGCGTGCCGACAATCGAACCGCGCACGGTGATGCCGTTGAGCACCGTCGAAAAAATCGGCAACGGAAAGTCGCCCGGCGGCAATCCGTTCAGCGCGACCGTGCCGCCACGGCGCACCATGCCGAGGGCCTGCGCAAACGCGCTGCGCGACACGGCGGTCACGAGCACACCGTGGGTGCCGCCGATTTCCTTCTGAATCGCGGCGGCCGGGTCGCCGTCCAGCGCGTTGAACGTGAGTTCGGCGCCGAGCTCACGCGCAAGCGCGAGCTTGTCGTCGGCTATGTCGACGGCCGCGACGCGCAGACCCATGGCAATCGCATATTGAACCGCGACATGACCCAGACCGCCGATTCCGGAGATGGTGATCCACTGGCCCGGCCGCGTATCCGTCACGCGAATGCCTTTGTAGACGGTCACGCCGGCGCAAAGAATCGGCGCGATAGCTTCGAATGACACGGAGGCAGGCAGATGACCGACATAGTTCGGGTCGGCCAGCACGTATTCGGCATAGGCCCCGTTGACCGAATAGCCTGTGTTCTGCTGCTCGTGGCAGAGCGTTTCCCAACCGCCGAGGCAATGCTCGCAGTGACCGCACGCCGTGTACAGCCACGGTACGCCGACGCGATCGCCTTCCTTGATATGCGTGACGCCTTCGCCGACTGCCGCGACATAGCCGACGCCTTCGTGCCCGGGAATGAACGGCAGCGCCGGTTTGACCGGCCAGTCGCCATCGGCGGCGTGCAAATCCGTATGACACACGCCGGACGCTTTCACGTTGACGAGAATCTGGCCGCGCCCAGGCCGCGGGACGGGGACTTCCTCGATCTGCAGCGGCGCGCCGAATTCGCGAACGACAGCGGCTTTCATCATTTGAGCCATGAGCTTTCTCCAGACGATGGTTGGACCGCGATCAGTATCGGCTGCATGCCACGCGCGGAATTGACCTGAGTCAGCCAGGGCCCACGCCGGCGGCGCACAGTGGCCGCGTCGGGGTCGTGCGCGGGTCCCAGTTGCGCCCAACCCGCGCCGGCATGATCCACGTCAAACGGGCGTGCGCGGCGCCGCCTAATCTGAAATCACGCCATCACCTAACAGCCAGGAGGCTTGCCATGCGCGCATCCGATGTCATGACCGGCAAGGTCATTTCGGTCACACCCGACATGACCATTCGCGAGGTCGCCAGACTATTCGTCGAGAACCATATAAGCGGCGCGCCGGTGCTCGATTCGGACGGCAGCGTCGCCGGCATGATCAGCGAGGGTGACCTGCTTCGCCGCAGCGAGATCGGCACCGACGAGCGCAAGCGCACGTCGTGGCTCGATTTCTGGTCCGCGAGCCATGAGGCGCGCGATTACGTCAAGACCCATGCGGCAAAAGTGGGCGACGTGATGACCACGGACGTGGTCACCGTCGGCCCCGACACGCCGCTCGGCGAAGTGGCCGGTGTTCTCGAGACGCGGCATATCAAGCGCGTGCCCGTGACGAAGGCGGGACGGCTCGTCGGCATTGTGAGCCGCGCCAATCTCGTGCAGGCGCTCGCGAGCGTGCCGGATGAGCCGGTATCGGACGCCACGCTCTCGGACGCCGAAATTCGCGCGATCCTGATGGGTGAACTGGCGGGGCGCAAATGGGCGTTCGCCGGCCGCAACATCGTCGTGACCGACGGCGTCGTGCATCTGTGGGGTGTGTTTCAGTCCGCCGAGGCCGTGGATGCGCTCCGCGTGGCGGCGCAGAACATACCCGGCGTCAAACGGGTGGAGGACCACACCGAGCCGTATCAGGTCATGCCGGGCATCTGAAGACCGACGGGCGGCGCGGCGGCGCGATCGGAACCCAATGGAGACGGGATCATGAATTCAACGGAGCGCGGTGCCCACGCCGCGGACGCGATCAGGCGGATTCTCGTTGCCGTGGATGCTTCGCCCGAGTCGGCGCGCGCAGCGGACTACGTGTGTCACTTGACGTTGCCCGGCGCGCTGATTCGCATTGTGAGCGTGGCGGAAAATCCTCGCGTCCTTCTGCCGCTCGGATCCATGACGGACGCCGAGTTGCAGCTTGCGCGCGACGAGCTGGCCCGCGATGCCGAACAGGCCGTGGCGCGTGCAAGAAAGATGTTCGCCGACGTGGGCATCGAGGTGGAGTCCGGCGTCATCGACATTTCGAGGCAAGGCGGCTACACGGCCAATGCGCTGATCGACGCTGCGGCCGAATGGAAGGCGGATCTGCTCGTCCTCGGCGCGCGTCAGCATCACGGCATGTTGCGCTGGGTGGAAGGCACCGTGTCCGAGTTCGTCACCACGCGCGCGCTCTGTTCGATCCTGATCGTGCCTGCCGGTTATGAAGCCGACATCGGGCCCTCTCCGCAGCGGATTCTTTTTGCACTCGACGGCAGCACGGCGTCGCTGGATGCGCTGCGTGCAGGTCTTCGGCTGGCTCTGCCGGAATCGCGCTTGCGCGCCATCTATGTGATCGACCGTGCCGTGCGTTTGACGGACTTCGTGCCGATTCATGTTCTCGAAGAGGCTTTCGTCGAAGAGGGGCACGTCGCTCTGGCGCGCGCCGCGGACGCCTTCGCGGAGGTCGCGAACCGGGCCGAGACGGCACTCGTCAAGACCGAGCCCGTTAGCGATGACGTGCCGCACGCCATCGTGCGCGAGGCCGGGCGGTGGCACGCGGACCTGCTCGTTGTCGGCACGCATGGCCGGCGCGGCGTCGCGCGCTGGTTGCTCGGCAGTGTCGCCGCGCGCACGGCGCGGCTGGGCTGCACGCCCGTGTTGCTCGCGCGGCCGGCGCGCGATGCGTGAACCGGCGGACGGCATCGCGCCGTCGCTTTACCGAGTCAATGTTACGTTATATCATTGCGTCGTCATTGAGCGGATGAGGCGTTTGCCGGCACGTATCGGCAATGGTTTCGATCGTCGATGCGAGCCCGGGTTGGTTTGTTTGCTGCGTGAGACGTTATAACATTGCGCTCATAGAACAAAACCGGCATTACAGCGAATCCTATAAAAGACCGTGAATAAAAATCCTCCGCGCACGTCCGCGCGCGCGCTTCGGCTGTCGCCACTTTCACTCGCGCTCGTCGCCGCATTGGCGCATGCGCAATCGGATAACGTTCGTCCTGCCGGGAATGCGACGCAGGCGCCGGGCGGCTCGCTCGCACCGGTTTTCGTCACCGCCAATCCGCTCGGCGATACCGACCTGATCGCGCCCGCCACCGCGCTGTACGGCGACGCCCTGACGCGCCGCCAGACCAACTCGCTCGGCGAGACGCTCAACGGTCTGCCCGGCGTGTCGACCACAACCTATGGCCCGATGGTCGGCCGCCCGATCATTCGCGGTATGGATGGCGACCGCATCCGCATTCTGCAGAACGGCGTGGCCGCCTGGGACGCCTCGTCGCTCTCCTACGATCACGCGGTGCCGCAAGAGCCGCTCACCATCGAGCGCGTCGAGATCGTGCGCGGACCGGCGGCGCTGCTGTACGGCGGCAACGCAATCGGCGGCGTGGTGAACACCATCGACAACCGGATTCCGCGCGAGCCGATCAACGGACTCACCGGCGGCGTCGATGCGAGCTACGGCGGCGCGAACGACGCGCGCGCCGGCGCGGCTCAGGTCGAAGGCGGCAACGGGCAATTTGCGTTTCATGTCGACGCGTTCGATCGCGAGACGAGCAAGGAGCGTATTCCCGGCTTTGCGCACTCGGAGCGCCAGCGCGCGCTCGACGGTCCGGATACCAGCGAAGCCTACGGCAGCCTGCCCAACAGCGACGGCCGCTGGCATGGCGGCGCGCTCGGCGGCGCCTATACGTGGGCCGACGGTTACGCGGGCCTCTCGTACAACGGCTACGAGGCGAACTACGGCTCGGTCGCCGAGGACGACGTGCGTCTGCGCATGCATCAGGACCACGCGGCGTTTGCATCCGAAGTGCGTAACCTGCGCGGACCCTTCTCCCAACTCAAATTCGACGTCGGCTATACGGACTACGAGCACAAGGAAATCGACAACGGCGAGACCAGCACCACGTTCCGCAATCATGGTTATGAGGCGCGTATCGAGGCACGTCATCGCAAGATGGGTCCGCTTGAAGGCGCGCTCGGCGTTCAGCTCAGTCAGAACACCTTCTCAGCGCTCGGCGACGAGGCGCTCGTGCCGACGACGCAAACCACCAACGTCGCGCTCTTCGGCCTCGAAGAGTGGAACGTCACGGATGCACTCAAGCTGAGCGCCGGCGCCCGCTACGAGCACGTCAAACAGCAGCCGGCGGCAACCGGCAACGGCAAGTTCGCAAGCGCGCGCGAGCGCGACTTCAATGCGGCGAGCGCGTCGCTCGGCGCGTTGTACAAGCTGACGCCGCTCTGGTCCGTGGCGGGCAACGCCGCCTACACGGAGCGCGCGCCCGCGCTGTACGAACTCTATGCAAACGGTCCGCATGACGCGACCGGTCAGTATCTGATCGGCAATCCCGATGCGCAGAAGGAAAAGGCGCTCTCGAGCGATCTCTCTCTGCGTTTCGCGAGCGGTCCGAACAAGGGCAGCGTCGGCGTGTTCTACAGCCGTTTCAAAAACTATCTGACGGAATTCAACACAGGGCGGCTCGTGGACGACGCGGACCAGCTCGTCGCGCCGGGCACCGACGGCGCGCTGAACGAAGCCGTGTATCGCGGCGTGCGAGCAGAGTTTTACGGCGTCGAACTCGACGGCAAGTGGCGCGTGTTGCAAAAGGGCGCGCATCGCGTGGACGTGGAACTCGGCGGCGACTACACGCATGCGCGCAACATGGACAACGATCAGCCGCTGCCGCGCATTGCGCCGCTGCGGGCCACGCTCGCGGTCGATTACGGCTATGGGCCCTTCGGCGCGCGTGCTCAACTGGAGCACGCGTGGGGCCAGCACCGCGTGCCCGAAAACGATCTGCCGACGGCGAGTTACACGAAGCTCGGCGTGCTTCTCACCTACGCGTTTCGCGTCGGCGCGACGAACTGGCTCGCCTATCTTCGCGGCGATAACCTGACGAACCAGGACATCCGCTACGCGAGCTCCGTGGTCCGCGACATTGCACCCGAGGGCGGCCGCAGCGTGATGGCCGGATTGCGCACGAGGTTCTGACGTGCAGCGGCGTCGGGCAACCGGGCGGGCAGCATATTCAAAGATTCGACGGATTGCCCGGGTCGACCTTGCCCTTCTCCGCATTTTCGCGCTGATCGCCGAGGTCTTTGCGGTTATCGCCTTCGGTGATTTGCGCTTCGCCTTCGGCCTTTTTCGCTTCGTTACCGGTGATCGAGCCGATGCCCTTGTTGACCATGCCCTTCAGTTCTTCCTTGATTCCTTCGGTCTTGTCGTTTGCCATCCATGCCTCCCAAAGTTGAGCGATGATTGCGCGACGCAGCCGCCGCCCTCTGCTGGGCCGCAATCGGCATGCCGGTGCAATGCCGGTCCAATCACGGACGGCGTTTTTTCCAGGCGTAGTCCGGACGCGGATCGGCAACGCCCGGCAGTCCTACGGAATTGGGATTTTCCGAGCAGAGCGTGACAAAGGACACGGATTCGCCGCTCGAGCGGCGCCGCCGCAAGGTTTCGGCGAACGAAAGCGCATCCGCCATAGCGCCGGCCGGAAAGGAAGCGGAGCGCGGCACCATGGCGTCGTCTACGGTCTCGCACCAATAGACCATGAACACCGGATTCACGGAGAAGGCGACGGACTGCCGGGTGCCCCCACGCCCGGTATGTCGCGCACCGCCTGCTGATCCGGCTGGAGATCCGTTTCGGGGAGCGACTCGGGCGTGCGGGCGGGCGGCGTTCCGCGACTGACTTCGGACTGCTGCGGATCGGGTTTTTGAGGCGCAGGCGTTTCGGTCATGGGTGGCTCCTGTGCGTGGCGGTGAATGAGGCGGCTATCGTATGCGCAGCATCGCCTGTGCCGACGGCAGTTCGGCTGGGCCGCCGTGCGTGCGAATCACGCCGCTTAGCCGTGCGCGCCGGTTATTACAACGGCTTGTAAATGGCGCGCCCGCCGCGGGGCGGGCACCGCGCACCGCGCGTGGCGCGAGCCAGGCCGGCAGCGCACGACAGGCCCGCAGCGCACGACAGGCCCGCAGCGCACGACAGGCCCGCAGCGCACGACAGGCCCGCAGCGCATGACAGGCCCGCAGCGCATGACAGGCCCGCAGCGCGAGCCAGGCCGGCAGCGCGTGACAGATTCCGCGCGGCCGAGCACGCACCGCTTGTCAGACGCTGATTGCCGCCGCCGCCTTCGCCACCGCCTTGCCCCATTCATCGAGACGTGCCGGGTCGTAGCGCGATTCCGGCATGGAGATGCAGATGCTCGCTGCGGGCGCGCCGTCCGAGTCGATGATCGGTGCGCCGATTGCGCACACCGCTTGACGATACTGCGAAAGATTCACCGAATAGCCGCGCTGACGGATGCGTTCGAGTTCCAGCCGGATCTCGGCGGGATCGCACGGCGTGGTCTCGCTGAACTTCGGCAGATCGCGGCTCAGGATTTCATCCACGTCCGCGTCTTTCATGTACGCCAGCACAGCGAGTCCCGTCGCGGTGGCGTGAAACGGGCTCAGGTCGCCGATGGGGCTGAACGTGCGCACGTTCTGCGTGCAGTCGGCGCGGTCGATCAGCACCATCGAATTGGTGCTGTCCGGGACCGATAGATGAACCGTTTCGTTGGTCAGGTCGCGTAACTCGCGCATCGGCTCGCGCGCGGCCGCGTACAGCGCGCCGCCGCGCAGCGCGGCGGGCCGCACGCCGAGAATGCGCGGACCCACTTCCCAGCGCGTCAGGTCGCCGCTCGTCTGACGCAGCCAGCCGGCCTCGTGAAACGTCAGCAGCACCCGCTGCACGCTCGACTTCGGCATGTCGAGCAGGCGCGCCAGCACGCCGACGCTGACGGGCTGGTTCTGCGAGACAGCCTCCAGAATCTCCAGGCTCTTCAGCAAACTTTTCATGCAGATCTCCGGAAGCGCGCACGGCGCACGAGCGCACACACGCCGCGCTTGCAACGCAAAAAAGCGCGTGTTACTTTTCATGCACTGGATTTGGAACGCCGTGCCGTATTGTGGCACACCTTGGTCAAGCTTGGCAAGCAGTGAGGACGATGACAGCAATGGGACTCTTTTTTCAGTCGTGCGACGCTTTGCCGGTGGTCGAGGCGCATGGCGCCCGCATACCGCGAATTGGCCTCGGCACCTGGCGGTCGACGCACGAAGGCGTGCAGGCGGTGCGCGCGGCGCTCGCGGCGGGTTATCGGCATATCGACACGGCCGCGCGCTACGAGAACGAAGAGGCGGTCGGCCAGGCACTCGCGGCGAGCGGTGTGCCCCGCGACGAGGTGTTCGTCACCACCAAGGTGTGGCACACCGAATTGCGCGCGGCCGATTTCCGGCGCGCCGCGCAGGCGAGCGTCGCGAGACTCGGGCTCGATCACGTCGACCTGTTGCTGGTGCATTGGCCGAATCCCGAAGTGCCGCTCGAGGAGACCATCGGCGCGCTGTGCGACGCGCAGCAGAGCGGCTTGACGCGGCACATCGGCGTCTCGAACTTTCCGGTCGCACTGCTCGATCGCGCGGTCGCACTCGCGTCGGTGCCGCTCGTCGCGAATCAGTGCGAATACCACCCGTATCTGGACCAGACCAAAGTACTCGCCGCGTGCCGGCGTCATGGCATGGCGCTAATCGCGCATACGCCGCTGGGCAGCGGCAAGCTGCTTGCCGATCCGGTTATCGCGGAGATCGCGCGCGAACACGGGCGCAAGCCGGCGCAGATCATCCTGCGCTGGCTCATGCAGCAGCCCGGCGTGGCAGCCATCCCCAAATCGTCGAATCCCGTGCGGATCGCCGAAAACCTGGCCGTATTCGATTTTCAACTGGATGCGGGCGAGATGGCGCGCATCGGCGCGCTGGCGCGTGCCGACGGCCGCGTGAGCCAGGCGGCGTGGCATCCCGAATGGGACGCGCCGGCACATGGACCAGCGGCAGACAAAACATGAACCTCATCGACACCGCCATGAAATCCCTCATGCAACAAGGCGAGCTGACGCTCGAAACCGACCGGCGACATCTGATGCATCCCGGCACGCATGCAGCCGATCACGCGTCCGGCCAGTTGGACGCGCGGCTCATGTCGCGCGCAAAAGGTATTCGTATAGAAGATCACGCGGGGCGCTCCTACATCGATGCATTCGCGGGACTGTATTGCGTGAACATCGGCTACGGACGCGAGGACATGGCAGACGCCATCGCGGAGCAGACGCGTCAGCTGTCGTTCTATCACACGTACGCGGGTTTCTCGAATGACCCTGCGGTTGAACTGTCGCGGCGTCTGATCGAAGACTGGGCCCCGCCTGGCATGAAGAAAGTGTTCTACGGCATGTCGGGCTCGGACGCCAACGAAACGCAGGTCAAGCTCGCCTGGTACTACAACAATGTGCTTGGCCGGCCGCGCAAGAAGAAGATCATCGCGCGGCAGCGCAGTTATCACGGCTCGGGCATCGCGACTGGCAGTTTGACGGGCCAGCCCAAATTTCACGCGGGTTTCGATTTGCCGATGCCGCAGGTGCTGCATACCGCAAGTCCCGACTTCTATCGCGACGCGCGTCGCGGCGCGAGCGAGGCGGAGTTTGTCGCGGATTGCGTCGAGGACCTGGAGCAACTGATCGCGCGTGAAGGCGCCGACACAATCGCCGCATTTTTCGGCGAACCGGTGATGGGCTCCGGCGGCATCGTGCCGCCGCCCGCCGGCTATTGGCCCGCGATCCAGGCGGTGCTCGCGCGCCACGACATCCTGTTCGTCGCCGACGAAGTGGTGTGCGGCTTCGGCCGCCTCGGCTCGCGCACAGGCAGCGAGCATTACGGGCTCAAGCCCGATCTGATGTCGCTGGCGAAGGGCTTGACGAGCGGCTATCTGCCCTTGTCGGCGGTGATGGTCAGCGAGTGCGTGTGGGACGTGATCGAGCGCGGTTCGCGCGCGCACGGCGCGATGAGTCACGGCTGGACCTATTCCGGGCATCCCGTGTGTGCGGCCGCGGCGCTGGCGAACCTCGACATCATCGAGCGCGAGCAACTCGTCGGGCGCGCCGCTGAAGTCGGCGCCTATTTGCAGGCATGTCTGCATGACGCGTTCGACGCGCACCCGCTCGTCGGCAATGTGAGGGGCGTGGGCATGCTCGCCGCGCTCGAATTAATGGCCGACGGCGGCGAGCGCCGGCCGTTTCCCGCCGCAGTCAAGGCGAGCCAGCGCGTCGCGCAGGCCGCACTCGCACGCGGCCTGATCGTGCGCGCGCTCGGCACGCACGACATTGTCGGCTTCGCGCCGCCGCTTGTCGCTACGCGGGCGGACGTCGACGAAATTGTTGCGATTACACGCGATGCCTTGCACGACGTGAGCGACGCGCTGCTTGCTTCGCTTGCTGAAGATCGCAGCGCGGTGACTGAAGAATCGCAGGAGACCGCTCCTTTAAATAGGTAAGCATAGCTAATAGTTTAGCGCCTTGACGCGTCTCGCGAGCAGGGCAGTTCCACTCTAACCAGGGACTCAACCGTGTCCACGCGCAATCAGGTTTTTTCCTCCGACTTCTTCGACACACCGTACTGGTGGAAAGACTGGCGTCCGCACGACGAACTCATGTCGGACGTGCCTCGCGAGGTCGACGTGGCCATCGTCGGCGCCGGGTATGCGGGCCTTTCGTGCGCGCTCGAACTGGCGAAGCAGGGGTTGCTGGTTGTCGTGCTGGAGGCCGATGTGCCGGGCATCGGCGCAAGCACGCTGAGCGGCGGTCAGGTATCCGGCGGCGTCAACGTGGGCAAGGCGCCGTCTGGAAAGAAGCTGGATAGTTCGGCATCCGAAGAAAGACAGCGCGCGTTGCTCACCGAAGCGTCGGTTTCGTATGACGTTTTCGAGAGCATCCTGCGCGAGAACGCCATCGAGTGCAGCTATGTGAAAGCAGGGCGCATCAACGCGATGTGGACCGACGCGCATATGGCCGCGTGGCGCAAGCGCATCGTCAATCTCAACACGTATGCGCGCGCCGGCGCGCACATGCTTTCGCGCGATGAACTGCGCGCCGAACTCGCGAGCGACATCTACACCGGCGGCGTACTGCTCGAACGCGCGGGCCAGGTGCATCCGTCGATGATGTTCGCAGGGCTCCTCGCCGCGGCACGCGGCGCGGGCGTCACCGTCTGCAGCCGCGCGGCGGTTAAAAGCGTCACGCGGGTAGGGGCGCAGTATGGCATCGAGACGTCGCGCGGCGCACTCGTCAGCCGGCATGTGGTGATCTGCACGAATGGCTACACGGGTGCCGCGATGCCCGATTTGCAACGCCGCGTGGTGCCGGTCGTATCACATCAGATCGCCACAGAAGAATTGCCCGCCGACCTGCAGCGCTCGCTGATACCGAAGCGGCGCGGCATTTCGGAAACACGCCGTGTCGTCAACTATTACCGCTATTCGCCGGACGGCAAGCGTCTGCTGTTCGGCGGCCGCGCGCGTTTCTACAACCTCGATCGCCGGCAGTCGGCCGCGATTCTGCATGCACAGATGGTCGAACGCTTTCCACAGATGGCCGACGTCAAGGTGGCGTATAGCTGGGGCGGTACGGTCGCGCTCACGCTCGACTTCCTCCCGCATCTCGGCCGTACCGCCGACGGCATGTACTACGCGCTCGGCTGCAACGGCAGCGGCGTCGTGATGATGACGTACCTCGGCTACAAGGTCGCGCGCCTGATCGTCGAAGGACAGGCACCGGAGACGAGCGCCTATGGCACGCCGATGGTCACGCATCCGCTTTACGCAGGCAAGCCGTGGTTCATGCCGGCGCTCGGCAGTTACTACCAGATTCGCGATGTCATCGACAAACGCAGACAGCACGCGTAAGCCGCCGACGCGCATCTCACTTTAGACAGGCAAGGACACGACAATGGGGTTGAGAATCGGAGTGGATATTGGCGGCTCGTTCACCGATTTCGCGGTGCTGGACGAGGACACGCGGAGTATCCGCACGCTGAAGGTTTTCTCGCGGCCTGACAGTCCCGGCAGCGAAGTGCTGGCGGGTGTCGAAGGATTGCGCGAACGCTATGGCATCGAGCCGCATGAGGTGACGTATTTCACGCATGGCACGACAGTGGGCGTGAATGCGGTTGTGCAGCGCCGTGGGCTCAAGCTCGGGCTCATCACCACGCGAAATTTCGAAGACGTGCTCGATATCGCGCGTCTGAAGATTCCGGACATGTATCACCTGATGTCGAGCCGTCCCGCACCGCTGATTCCGCGTGACCGCGTGTTCGGTGTGATCGGGCGTCTCGGCGCGGACGGCGAGGAAGAAACGCCCGTCGACGAAGAAAGCGTGCTGCACGCCGTGCGCGGTTTGCAGGCGGCGGGCTGCGAAGGCGCGGTGGTGTCGCTGCTGCACGCCTATCGCAACCCGGCGCATGAACAGCAGGTGAAGGCGCTGATCGAGGCCGCGCTGCCGGGCTTTTTCGTATCGTGTTCGCACGAGGTGTGGCCGATCATCCGCGAATACGAGCGGACGGTGACGGCGACCATCGGCGCATATGTGCAGCCGCGCGTGTCCAACTATCTGACGCAGTTGCAGGCCGCGCTGGCCGAAAGCGGCGTCGCCGCGGACCTGAAGGTGACGAAGTCGAATGGCGGCGTGATGAGCGCCGAACACGGCAAACAGAACTGCGTGCAAATGATTTTGTCCGGCACCGCCTCGGGCGTGATCGGCGCGGCCTATCTCGCGAAGCTGTGCAAGCTGAAAGACTGCATGAGCCTCGACATTGGCGGTACGACTGCGGATATCGCGCTGATTGTCGACGGCAAGCCGCAATACGCGACCGGCGAATACATCGGCGAATTTCAGATTCATATTCCTTCGGTGTCCGTATCGTCAGTCGGCGACGGCGGCGGATCGATTGCGTGGGTCGACGAATTCGGCGTGCTGAAGGTCGGACCCGAAAGTGCGGGATCGAGCCCGGGTCCTGTGTGTTACGGACGCGGCGGCACCCGCCCGACCATTACCGACGCTTTCGCCGTGATCGGCGTGCTTGGCAGCGCCGCGCTCGGCTACAACGCAGTGAAGGTGGATGTGGACGCGTCGCGCCGGGCAATCGAGCCGCTCGCACGACGTCTCGGCCTCGATGTCTATCAAACCGCCGCGGCCATTATCGAGGTGTCCATTTCCGGCATGTATGCAGGCGTGAGCCGGCTGAGTTCGCGCTTCGGGATCGATCCGCGCACCTTCGCGCTCATGCCGTTCGGCGGCGCGGGCCCGATGCTCGGCTGTTTTCTCGCGCGTGCGCTCAACGTGCGCAATCTGTTGGTGCCGACCACGCCCGGTGTGCTCAGCGCGCTCGGCGGGTTGATCGCGGATACAAAAAACGACTTTGTTCGGACGACATACTATCCGCTCAACCGCGCGTCGCTCGAACTGCTCGCGCAAGACCTCGCGCATCTGGAAGCGGACGCGCGCGCGTGGGTGATCCGCGAGCGCGGAACGGACGCGAGCGCCGACATTGTCGTGTCGGCCGATATGCGCTATCGCGGGCAATCGTTCGAGATCGACACGCCGCTGTCCACGCAGGCGATTACCGGCGGCGACATCGAGGCGATTGCGCAGGCGTTTCACCGCGAGCACGCGCGTCTTTTTGGACACAGCGACGAGAGGTCGCCGATCCAGGTGGTGGCGCTGCGGCTTGTCATCACCGCGCCTACACCGAAGCCGGAGCTGCCGCAGATTGCCGTGGGCGAGGGCGTGCCGCGCGTCGAGTCCGAGATCGACGTCTATCTGGACGGAGCGTGGCGGCGCGTGCCGCTTTACCGACGCTCCGCGCTGCTGGCGGGACACCGCTTTGTCGGGCCGGCAATTGTCGCGCAGGACGACACCACGACCTGCGTGCTGCCGGGCTTCGACGGACGCGTGGACGAGTACGGCAACCTCTTTCTCGAAGCCGTCTGACCGGCCGACCCAGGAAACGCACCATGACATTCGATAAAGCCGTCCTTCAGATCTTCGCGAACTATTGCGTCGCCGCCGCGGAAAGCATGGCATACACGCTCGTGCGAACTGCGCATTCCGCCTTCGTGAAAGAAACCGAAGACTTCTCCTGCACGCTGATGAACCCCCGCGGGCTGACCTTCGCGTCGCCGAAAACGCTCGGCGCCACGTGGTATCCGGGCCTCGATTTCGGCGCGGTGATCGACATGATCGATCACTACGAGCCCGGCGACATCTGCATGACGAACGACGCCTATAGCGGCTATGTGGCGACTCACACGCCGGACGTCATGATGTGGAAGCCGGTCTTTTACGAGGGCGAAGTCGTCTGCTATGTCGGCGGGCATATTCATAACACTGACATGGGCGGCGCGGTGCCGGCTTCGCTGTCGCGCACGCTCACCGAGATCTATCAGGAAGGCATTCGTTTCGCGCCGACCAAGATTGTCCGCGCGGGCGTGCTCGACGAAACGCTGCTCGAGCACATGGCGCTCAACGTGCGCGCGGCCGAACAGAATCGCGGTGACTTGAAAGCGCAAATCGCCATGTTGATGACCGGCGAGCGGCGCGTGCTCGAGATCATCGAACGCTTCGGCATCGAGCAGTTTCGCGCAGGCATGGACGCATTGCTCGACTATTCGGAAGAGCAGGCCCGCACGATCGTGCGGAGCATGCCGGACGGCGAATACTTCTTTGCGGAGTACGCCGACGAGGATTCCGTTAACGGCAAGCCGCTGCGTGTCGCGCTGACGCTGACTGTGAAGGACGACTCGCTCGTATTCGACTTCACCGGCAGCGACCCGCAGTTGAATTCGTCGCTGAATATGCCGACGGGCGGCAAGGAGCGGCATGTGCTTGCGCTCGTCGGCCTGAACTATGTGCTGTATTCGCTCAATCCCGATCTGCTGCTGAATGCGGGCATGCTGAAAGTGGCGCGCTGCATCCTGCCCGAAGGCACGATCATGAACTGCGTGCCGCCGGCAGCGGTCGGCATGCGCAGCCTGACCGCGAAGGTCGCACAGTATGTGAGCTTCGGTGCGTTCTCCATGGTTTGCCCCGAGCGCTTGCCGGCGTGTCCGGCCGGCGGCATGTCGATCCTCAACGTGAAGACGGTGGATCGCAACGGCCGCACGGTGATCGCGTCGATCGGACCCGTGGGTGGCGGCGCGGGCGGCATGGCGTCGGCCGACGGCTCGGACGCTTCGGGCGCGAACGTGGCATTCCTGCGCAATACGCCGGTTGAGATCAACGAAGCCGAAGTGCCGATTCGCATCACACGCTATGGCGTGGTACCGGGCAGCGCGGGCGCCGGCAAATACCGCGGGGGCCTCGGCACGGTGATGGAGTTTCGCGTGTCGTCGCCGGGCACGCTCGTGACGGCGCGCAATCGCGACCGCTCGCGCTTTGCTTCGTGGGGCGTGTTGGGCGGGAAAGCGGGTGCCGTATCGCGGTTTACCCGCAATCCCGGCACAGAGAGCGAAGAAAATCTCGGCGTGACGGACCTCGTGATCTGCGGTCCCGGCGACGTGATCCGCCTCGAGGGATGCGGCGGCGGCGGCTATGGGCATCCTTACGAACGGGATACACAGAAGGTGCTGGAAGATGTGCGGCGCGGCTACGTGTCCGTCGAGGAGGCGCGCGAGCTGTACAGCGTAGTGCTGACCGACGGCGCCGTCGATATGGACTCGACCGCGCGTCTGCGCGACGCCGCGAGAGAAGCGGCGCGGCAGAAGCCCGTCACTCACTTCGACTACGGCGCCGAGCGCAACGCATACGAAGCGAGATGGACGCGCGAGCGCTACGACGTGCTGACCGGCATTCTCGCGCGTGCGCCGGTGGTGTGGCGGCATTTCCTCAAGCACAAGATATTCGACGCGCTCGACGCAAAAGAAGCGGCCGGCACCTTGACGCCTGGGCCGCAGGTCATCGCGCAACTGTATGAGGAAGTGCTGCAACGCTATCCGCAGTTGCTCGAAAACACAGCGTCGGCGAGCGCCTGACATGGCTCGCGGGGACATGGTCGCGAGCCCAAAACCGGCGACCATGCAAATTGCCGCGTTAGCGGCGCAAGAACAGTCTGTTTATGCCGTCTGCCTTTTTTTGTCGGCGCTTTACGCGCTTTCTGCCGGCATACGATGCTGTTAACGAGACCTCGGAAATCGTCTCGCCGCATACGGCATGTTGCCTGGATCACTCACTTCTGCGGAGTCAATTGACGTGAACGACGATACGATTAACCGCGGCATCAGCCGCCGCGACATGATGCGCATGTTGGCCGGGACCGGCATGATGGTCGCGGGCGGAGGGCTTCTCACAGCCGCGCCCGCTGTGCTTGCCGCGGAGGTTCCGAAGAAGGGCGGCAGTATCCGCGTCGCCTACGACGCCGGTTCGGTGTCGGATACGCTCGACCCCGCGGCAGGTTCCACCGGCGGCGATTACATCCGCTTCTTCATGTTTTACAGCGGCCTGACGCAGCTCGACGAGAGCCTGACGCCGCGTATGAACATTGCGGAATCCGTGTCCAGCACGGACGCGAAGACGTGGATCATCAAGCTGCGTCAGGGCGTGACCTTTCACGACGGTAAGCCGCTTGCGCCGGCCGATGTCGTCTATTCGCTGATGCGTCACAAGAATCCGCAGACGGCATCGCGCGTGAAGACGCTCGCCGATCAGTTCGCGAGCGTGACGGCGAGCGGGCCTAACGAAGTGACGCTGACGCTGCAGGTGCCGAACGCGGACCTGCCGGTGATTCTCGCCACGCCGCAACTCGTCATCGTCAAGGACGGCACGACCAACTTCAATTCGGCGATCGGCACGGGTCCCTACAAGCTGAAGAGCTTCAAGCCGGGCGCGGGCACCGTCGGGGTGCGCAACGACAACTACTGGAAGTCGGGGCAGCCTTATCTCGATCAGATCGAGCTCATCAGCATCAGCGACAACGCGGCGCGCGTGAGCGCGCTGCTCGCGGGCGACGTGCACCTCATTAACTCGGTCGACCCGCGTGCCACGCGCCGCATTGCCGCAACGCCGGGCTACGAGGTCAAGGAAACCAAGTCGGGTCTCTACACCGACCTGATCATGCGCCGCGACAATACGCTGACAGGCAACCCGGATTTCGTGAAAGGCATGAAGTACATGTTCGATCGCGACCAGATCCGCTCGGCGGTCTTTCTCGGCTACGCGGTGATCGGCAACGATCAGCCGATTCCGCCGGGGCATCGGTACTTCAATGCTTCGCTGCCGCAACGCAAGTTCGACCTCGACAAGGCGAAGTTCTATCTGCAGAAGGCCGGCGCGGTCGGCACCGGCGCATTGCCGCCGATCTACGCGACTTCGGACGCGAACGGCTCGATCGAAATGGCGCAGCTGATCCAGCAAACGGCCGCGAAGATCGGTGTCAACCTGACTGTGAATCGCGTGCCGGCCGACGGCTACTGGTCCAATCACTGGATGAAGCATCCGCTGGGATTCGGCAGCATCAATCCGCGGCCGAGCGCCGATGTGCTGTTCACGCAGTTCTTCAAATCGGACGCGCCGTGGAACGAGTCCGCGTGGAAGGACCCGAAGTTCGATCAGCTGCTCGTCAGCGCACGTGCCGAGACCGACGACGCGAAGCGCAAGCAGATGTACGGCGAAATGCAGGCGCTCGTCGCCGACGAGGGCGGCATCGGCATTCCCGCGTTCATCAGCCTGCTCGATGCAAACGACAAGCGCCTGAAAGGCCTCGGTTCGATTCCGACCGGCGCGATGATGGGCTTTTCTTTTGCCGAGTATGCGTGGTGGTCCGCCTGACGTAAGCTGTACGCCGTCGAGCGTTCCGGTGACCGGCTCGTCGCGAGAACTTCGCGGCGAGGCCGGTCTTCGTCGTGGCAATCAATCGAAAAATCAATGAAGCTAGATTCGTACTGGCTGGACACGGCCCCCGAATTCAAGGACGGCGCGCAAGGACCGGTGGAGGGGCACAGTGATGTCGTGGTGATCGGCGGCGGTTTTACCGGTTTGTCCGCTGCGCTGGAGCTTGCAACGCGCGGCGTGTCGGTCACCGTGCTGGAGGCGGGCGGCATTGCGGCTCAGGCGTCGGGCAGAAACGGCGGGCAGTGCAACACCGGTGTGGCGCAAGACTTTGCTTCGCTCGCGGCTAGCGTCGGGCTCGAACAGGCTCGCGCGTTTTACCGCGCGTATGAAAGTGCGGTGCGGACGGTGGAATCGGTCGTGACGCAACATAAGATCGACTGTGATTTCATGCGTTGCGGCAAGCTGAAACTCGCGGCAAAGCAGAAGCACTTCGACAAGCTCGCGCGGACCTATGACGTACTGTATCGCGAAGTCGATCAGGACATCGAACTGATCGAGCCGGCCCGCGTGCGCAGCGAAGTCGGCTCGGATGGCTTTTATGGCGGGCTGCTGCAGCGCAACGGCGCGCAAATGCATATGGGCAAGTTCGGCGTGGGGCTCGCGCAGAGCGCCGCGCGTCACGGCGCGCGCATTTTCCCGAACGCGGCCGTGACGCAAATCAAGCGTATGGACGGCGGCCGCTACGAGATCACCTCGGCGCGCGGCGTTGTTCGGGCGGACAACGTGCTGGTGGCGACGGGCCCGTCGCGGCAAGGGCCGCTGCAATGGTTCCAGCAACGGATGGCGCCGGTCGGCAGTTTCATCGTCGTGACGGAGCCGCTATCGAAGGGGCAGCTCGACGCGCTTTTTCCGCATCGACGCAATTATGTGACGTCGCTCAATATCGGCAACTACTTTCGTGTGACGCCGGATAACCGGCTGCTGTGGGGCGGGCGAGCCCGGTTCGCGATGTCCGATCCGCGCTCGGACGCGAAGAGCGGGCAGGTGCTGCAGGCCAATCTCGCGAAGTACTTTCCCGAGCTGGGGGCGACGAGAATCGACTATTGCTGGGGCGGTCTTGTCGACATCACCGTGGACCGCCTTCCGCGCGCCGGGCAGCATGACGGGCTTTACTATTCCATGGGCTACAGCGGCCACGGCGTGCAGATGTCCACGCATATGGGGCGCGTGATGGCAGACGTCATGTATGGTTCCGCCGATGCCAACCCGTGGCGCGCGCTGCCCTGGCCTCCGGTGCCGGCCCATGCCGCGCGCCGCTGGATGCTGCCGCTCGTCGGCGCCTACTATCGCATGCAGGACATTCTCCATTGACATGCCGCGCGGCTCGCTGGCGAGCCGGTCGGGCGAGGTGCCTTTACAATTCAGCACTTCAGCCCGACAAACGTGACGTGCGCGATGAGATATCCCCCAGCATTGACCCTTGCATTGGCCGCTGCATTGACCCTTGCCGCTGCCCTCGCGGCGAGCACGGCCGCTCACGCTCAAACCTCCGCCAGCGGCGACACCGGCGCACTGCAATGTGCGATCGGCAAGGTGACCGGCGTGGGCGGCTCCGAACAAAGCGTTCGCGAATACCTCGCGACGCCTGCGCGGGACCAATATCGCTATCTGGCCGACAATCCGATCCAATGCCGGATCTCCGATGAAGGCCGCGCGTCCGCGTGCACCGGCATCACAACGCTCAGGCGCGAACAGGTCAGCGTGTACGACCAGATCGACAGCACGTTGACCGAGGTGGTGGCGCGCGTAGAGCTCGACCATGGCACCTACCCCGTGCTGATCGTCGTGCCGAGGAAGGACGTGCAGTGCCAGCAGTGAGTGGCCTCGGTCTTCCGTTCATCTTTCTCTTCTGAATGCGCCCACCCATGCGAGTCCGATCCCGCATCAACGTGCTCGAAAGTATTCCGCGCAGCGTCTGGATACTCGGCTGTGTGAGCCTCTTCATGGACGTCTCGTCGGAGATCATCCACAGCCTTTTGCCGATGTTCCTGATGGTCAGCCTCGGCGCGAGCGCGGCGACCATCGGTCTGATTGAAGGCATCGCCGAAGCGACCGCGCCGATCGTCAAGGTGTTTTCTGGCGCGCTCAGCGATTATCTCGGCAACAGGAAGTGGCTCGCCGTGGCCGGCTATGCGCTCGGCGCGCTGAGCAAGCCGCTCTTCGCGATTGCGCCGACGGTCGGCGTGGTGGTGAGCGCACGGGTGATCGACAGAGTGGGCAAGGGAATCCGCGGCGCGCCGCGCGACGCGCTCGTTGCGGACGTCACGCCCGTGCATCTGAGAGGCGCCGCATTCGGCTTGCGTCAGTCGCTCGATACGGTGGGCGCCGTGCTGGGGCCGCTCTTCGCGGTCATCATCATGTCGGTGTGGGCGGACAACTTCCGGCTGGCGTTCTGGCTCGCGGTCATACCGGGCTTGCTGGCCGTCGCGCTGTTGACGGTCGGCATCCACGAACCGGCGCGCGAGCCGGGCACGAAACGCGTCAATCCGATCCGGCTCGAGAACCTGAAGAAGCTCGGTGCGAGCTACTGGTGGGTCGTCGCAATTGGCGGCGTGTTTGCGCTCGCGCGCTTCAGCGAGGCATTCCTGGTGTTGCGCGCGATGGGCAGCGGCGTGCCCGTCGCGCTCGTGCCGCTCGTCATGGTGGCGATGAATGTCGTGTATACGTTGTCGGCGTATCCATTCGGCAAGCTCGCTGACACGATGAGCCACACCAGGCTGCTGATCGCGGGGCTTGTCGTGCTGATTGCCGCCGACCTCGTGCTTGCGCGAGGCAGCCACTGGAGCGTCGTGTTGCTGGGCGTCGCAGTGTGGGGCTTGCACATGGGAATGACGCAGGGTCTGCTTGCGACCATGGTCTCGTACACCGCGCCGGCGCAACTGCGCGGCACGGCATTCGGGTTTTTCAACCTGCTGAGCGGCGCCGTCACGCTGCTCTCGAGCGTGATTGCCGGCGAGCTATGGGACAAGCTGGGCGCCGCCACCACCTTCCATGCCGGGGCGGTGTTCTGCATCGCGACGATCGTGCTGCTCGTCGCCGGCAAGGCGCCCGACACGCGCGCTGGGACACGCTGACCACGTCGGGCTAACTACGCCACGCGGGCACCGACTGCGGCGTCACTCGTCCAGTTCGGCGACGAGGCGCGACAGCCGCGCAATGCGATTGAGGTACATGGTCGCTTGCGGCGAGGTTTTCAGATGTTCGACGCGGTCGCGCCAATAGGTTGGCGGAAAAGGCTTTTGCGATGCCGATGCGATGACGCGCTCGAGATGAACGAGCTCGCTTTCGAGAATGTGGCGATGCATCATTGAACCCCCGTAGGTGGCCAGTCTGGTCTGCTCGCAGCGTCGCTCACTGTCTGACGCCGCGTAGAACTGGTCATGCAGCTTGTTCTTTTGCGCCTCACTACAACGGACGAGCCGCCGTTGCCGCCCCGGCAAGGGCACGCAACGGCGGCCAGACCTACCCCGTAGCGGATCGTCTGGTACATAGCCAAAAGATTTTCCGCCATTCAGTGCCTCGCGCCGCGAGCCGCTTCTCTGTGGAAGCCTTCCCTCGCGACGTTCCGACACTGTCACTGCTACAGCACAGCCCTCTCTCAGTCTGCTGCCGGCAACATCTCGTCGTCGGCTTGATCGGCGCTTTCGCATTCGTTCGTATAACTAATCGAGGCATTGCGCTCATGAACGGCGATCGTTTGATCGGCGGCGTCGATTCAGGCAGACGCCGATGCCTCGAAAACGGTGCGGCGCACGATCGTTGTTTGGTCTCTCAGGCCCCCGGCATTTCGGACAGATTCGGTCGCGGCGCGCGAACTCAACGCCGCGAGTCTTCGTAAAAGCAACGACCGTGCCATATGTTGAGATCGCGTGTGCGCGGGCCAACCCGTGGACGCGCTTGGGCGCAAATGGTCAATCCCGTCCAGGATCGGGGTGAAATGTGGACGTTTTCGTCCAGGTCGGCATGCGCGGCGCGTAGAGGGGCGATTTCGTCCGGTCCGGACAGCGCGGAGCCGCGCAGAACAACGCACAAGAGCGCAGAACAGCGCGGACACAACGCGGAAACAACGCAGAAACAGCGCGGAAACAGCGCGGAAACAACGCGGTCGGAAGCCCTTGGGCGCGAATGGCCAAGGCGGAAGGTCCGGCGCGGCGCAGCATCGCGCGCCGCGCCGGACGGACAGGGACAGGCAGATGGGGAAACTTACGACTGCAGGCTGACCTTGCTGTACGTCAGCCGGCTCGGCCGCACCTGCATGCGCACCAGCGACACCAGGAAGCTAAAGCCGGCCTGGTTCGGATCGATGACCGGCACGTAGCCGCCCATTTCGTCGCTGAGCATCCTGGAGACGCGGCTCGCGACATCCACGAAACCCGTGCAGCCGAGCAGAATGGACTGTGCGCCGTCCTCCTTGATCGCCTTCAGCGCTGCGTCGAAGGTGCGGATGATCACGACCTCCATGTCGTCGAGTTGCGCGACCGGGCAGTTGATCGCGCGGATCGACGCAAACGTGTCCTGAATGCCGTAAGTTTGCGGATGACCGCGCTGCATCGCGAGCGTGCTCGGCAGGATCGTGATGATCGAGAAACGCTGGCTGAGCGCGAGCGCCGAAAACGCCGCAGCCGGAAATCCGCCGATGATCGGAATGTCGATCACTTCGCGCGCTGCCTCGACGCCGCACATATCGAAGTCGGTCAGCCAGATGCCGTCGAAGCCGTCGTTGGCAATCGCCTGCGCGAGTTCGACCACCGGCATGGCGTTTTGCAGCCAGTTCGTGCGATTCTCGATGTCGGGGTGCCCTTGCGTGATGTTGCGAATCTCGACCTGCACGTCCGGCGGCACCACCGGCGCAATGGCTTTCATGATGCGCTCGTTGTACTGCGACGTGGCGACCGGCACCAGCACGCAGATTCGGATTGGCGAATTCAAGAGGCGTCTCCTTTGGATGCCAGCGGCACATACGGGCCGAGATAATTGAGGGAGTTCAGTAACTGCATGAAGCTGTCGAGAATCAAACCGGGCTTGCGTAGTTCCGCTTCGGCGCGCCAGGCGATCAGCGTGACCGGGCGCTTGCCGATGGCCGGATTCAGCGAGCCGTCGGCGTTCACGAGGTCGCCGTTGCTGAACACCGACTGGCCTTCGCCGCCGACGTAGTACGCCACGCTATCGGGCGCGAGCACGATCGGCTGCGCACACGCGCTGTCCCATACGAGCAGCGACTCGTTCTGGTACATGACGGTATAGGTGCGCTCCTGCGCCTGAATGCGGATCTTGCCGACGTCGAAGCCACCGCTAGTATCCACTTCCGCCGACACCAGCTGGCCCGGCTCCGACACCGCCCGCGCTGCGAGCCCGCAACGTTCGACGAGATAGTCGACCATCTGCCGGGCGCTGCTTATTCCTCCCGCCTGCAACACGCGCCCGAGTTCGAGCGCGCGCGTCAGCGTGCCGCGAATCGGCGTGGCCCGGCCGATATCGGCCGGCTTCATGACCCACATGGCGAGTCCGCCGAACTGACCGAATTCCGGGTCGGCCACGACAGGGCGCATCATCTGCTCGACGATCGCCGACACGTCGCGTTGATGAGTCGGTGCACCGAGCTTGCCCTGACGCGGCGTCACGTCGAGTTCCACGCACAGGCCGCCCTGGCTCACGAGGAACGCCGGCCGCGGGTCGATTTCCGCGGCGGCGAACGTGAGCATCGGCAGGGAAGGCACCGCCCGGCCGGCGCCGTCGGCGTCGATCACCGCGAGGCCGAGTTTTGCCGCCACCAGCGCCGCCACCGTGAAGCCGAGCGCGCCGCTTTCCGGCGGCATCACGTAAGCGAGTTTCGGGGATTGTCCGTCGAGCCGCGTCTTCACGTTTTGCACGGCGGTGACCGGGCCGAGCGGGTAGGTCGCCGAATTGATCGCTTTGGGCGCGCCGAGGTAGGCGACCATGACGGCGGCGCCTTCGGTGGCTTCTTCAACCGACACCACCTTCACCGTGTCGGTCGGATAGTAGTCGCCGGCAACGAAATGCGCGGCCAGATGCCGGGCGGATTCGATCGTGCCGCCGCCGCCGCTGCCAAAAAAAGCCGCGCCCAGTAGCAGCGGTTCCAGATCTTCCCGGCGTAGGTCAAATGCCATTGACGATTCCTTTAGTGTAGTTGTCGAAAGAAGTCTGCTGCTGAAGTTCGGCAAGCAGTTTTGCCGCGCGCGCGACGCGCGGCGTTGCATCCACGGGCAACGAGCGCAAGCCGCGCTCAAGCGTCTCGATCGCTTCCGCGACACGGCGAGTGGAACGCAAGAGGTCCGCGAGGTAGCGCGCGGCGTCCACGCGCGCGGGCACCGCGCCGAACGCAAGCGCTGTCGACAGCGCGGTGCGCAGGCCCAGTTCCGCCGCGTTCACGTCGCCGAGCGCCCACTGCGCGCGAGCGCGGGTGACGAGCAGCTTGCCGAGGTAGACGCGCTCCTGACGCGCCAGCGTTTCGTCGATCGCGGCCGCGAGCAGTGCTTCGCATTCCTTCGCACGTCCGGCGCGCAACAGCAATTCCCCGTGCTGCCACGCCTTGAACGAATAGAACAGCGCGCCGCCGTTGCACACCACATGGTTATCGTAGCCGTCGAGCATGACAGTTTCTGCTTCGTCGGATTGACCCATCGCGCTGAGATGACAGGCGCGCAGCACCTGGCCGACTCCTCGATAAAACGCGAAGCCATACGCAATGGACACCGATTCAAGTTCGCTCGACAGGCGCCCGAGCCGGTCGACGTCGTCGAAGAGCGCGGCGAGCCACGCGGCGCCCTGCAGATTGACGACGTGCGCGAGCGCATGCACGCCCGGCTCGGACGCGCGCAGAATCAGCATCTCCATCGCGCGGCGTGCCTGTGCGAAGGCGCCGATCTGATACGCGGCGAGTCCTTCGAAAGTGAGCGCGAGGCTCGCCAGGTCGATGCCTTGCGAGCCGGTGCGGATGTCGTTGCACCCCACGCCCAGCAGATTGCCGCGCGCGAGACAGGCCAGCGCTTCCTCGCTGTCGCCGAGCCAGAACAACGTGTTGGTCATCGCCACATGCGCTTCGTCGAGCGACACGCGATCGCCGCCGTTCTGCGCGCGCTCCAGCATGTTCTGCGCGGTCGCGCGCGCCTGCTTCAGTTGCAGCGTGGTCAACTGCGTGGTCCAGATGCCGAACTGGATCGCGGCGATTTCTGAGGGCGCGCACACGCCTTCGCCAATCGCGAGGGCCGCGGCGTAGCACGCCGTGGCCTCGGCATAGAGCCAGCCGTGCACGCTGCGCAAGCTCATGCCGAGCAGGCGATAGGCGTCGAACTGCAGCCGGCGCACGGCGTCCTGTTCGTTCGGCGTTTGCAGCACGTCGAGGCAGCGGCGCAGTTGCGGAATGGCTTCGGCGAACTTCGATTCCTCGATCAGCGCCCTCGCATGTTCGAGGCACTTGTGCGCCTCCCGGTGATGTTCCTCGCGCGACTTCAGACGCCGTTCGATGGTCTTGCGGCCCACGCCGAGCAGCGCGGCCGCCGCGCTCTTGTTGCCGCTCGTGCGTTCGAGCGCGCGGTCGATCAGGAGGTCTTCGGCGGCGCTCAGCTTGTCGCGGCCTTCCAGTTGCAGCAGCATGTCCGCAAGGCTCGCTCGCGAGACCGGCCCGCTCGCCTCGTTAGCGAGAAACGGCTCGAGCGTGTCCACGTCGATGTGCGTGTTTTCGGCGAGCACGCTCAGCTGGCTGATCAGATTGCGCAATTGCCGGATATGGCCCGGCCACGGGTGCTGCGCAAGACGCCGAAGCGCAGGCGGCGAAAACTCGAGGCGGCGCGCATGCTGCGAGGCGAAGTGGTTGACGAGCGCGGGAATGTCCTCGACCCGCTGCTCGAGTCCCGGCACGGCGAGCACGAACACCGCGAGGCGGTAGAACAGGTCCTCGCGAAAGAGGCCTTCGCGTGCAAGCTCGCGCAGGTCGCGATGGGTCGCGGCCACGACGCGTCCTGCAAAGTGCAGACTGGTCGTCGATCCAAGCGGGCGGAAGGTTCGCGTCTCGAGTACGCGCAGCAGCTTCGGCTGCAGCGCGAGCGGCAATTCGCCGATTTCGTCGAGCAGCAGCGTGCCTTTGCCGACCTGCTGAAAAAGCCCTTGGCGGTTTTCGGCAGCGCCGGTGAAGGCGCCTTTCACGTGCCCGAAAAGTTCAGCTTCGACGAGATGGTCGGGAATCGCGCCGCAATTGACGTCGACAAAAGGTTGATCCTGGCGCTGGCTGTGCGCGTGTACACGGCGCGCCACCAGCTCCTTGCCGGAGCCGGTCGGCCCGAAAATGAGCAGCGGATGATCGGTCGGCGCGACTCGATCGATCATCCGGACCAGTTGGCGAAACGCCGGCGCGCTGCCCACGAATGAGCCGGATCCGGGCTTGTCGTGGGCGAACGGAACGACAGGGGTAGAACTCATTTAACAGGTACGCTCCACATGATCCGCGTGCGGCGCAGCGCGGAAATGGCCGTCCAGCGACGGCGGTCATGCATCGATCGGGTGTGCAGCGAAACTTCCAATTCCGCTGTCGGAAGGTTTCGCCCTAGGAGAGACAGAGTATGACGGCTTGCTGCCGGTGTTGTCTTTCGAAATTAATCCTTGCGCTGGTGCCTTGCGCCTTTTATCCAGGCGTCGTGCGGCTCATAAAGGGCATGGTGAAAAGTGGCGCGGCCGCGACCCCCATCGCGTCGATCGAAGCGAGGCGTGAACGCGCGGGACAGGTTCGCGCGGCCGCGCAAGCATCCACCGGCCGCTCGCTATGCGTAACGGATATAACGGCGGCATGCCGATGATTCTTTAACAGTCAGGCAGGATTGGGCGAAGGGCGGCCGCTATGCTGCGTGGATGGCCTTGGGGGCCGGGCTGCCCGTGCGCCGGGAACGAGGACCGAAGGTGGACGGCCGCGCGAGGCGGCCGGATGTCGTGGCGCTTACGGTCCGACGCGCAGAATCACGCCCGTGGATAGTTGCACCATCAAATAGTCGCCGCCGATACCGACCCACGAATAACCGCGCGGCGGTGGAGCGAGCCGGTACGCGCGCCAGTCGTCGATGACATATTGACGGTCGCGGTATTCGGGCGGCAGGCGGTCGCCCTTGCGCCAATGTCCCGGCGCGTTCGCGGAATTGCCGGGACCGTCGGGACCATGCCCGGGCGGCATTGATTTGTGCCCGTGGCCATTCGGTCCTTTATCGTGATCGGCGTGACCGGGTCCTGGGCCGTGCCCATGGTCTCCCCCGTGACCGGGGTTGTCATGCGGCGGCTGGGCGAGTGCGACTGACGATGCCAGCATAGCGGCGGCCATGACGGACGCGACCAATAGGCGGGACTTGTTCATTGCGGGGCTCCTGTGAAACTGGCGGCTGAAGTTATTCTCATTGTGCCGTATTGCGGCTCGTTAGCTCGCGCCGATTGCAACGCGGCGTGCGCTGCCGGCGCTATTCGCGGCTTGCGCTTCGAGTTCATCCAGTTGTAGCAGAAGCACGTCGATAGAACGCAATTGCGCATTCGTGAGGTGCTGCGAATCGAGCAGTTGATGAAGCCGCTCCCGCCAGTAGGCGGCCGGCAGAATGGGCCCCGCAAGGTCGCCCGCCATTGATGCGCTCATGACTCGCGCGAGATGCGCGATCTCCTGGTCGATTAACGTGAGCATGCCCCACCTCGCAACGTTCGTTCTTGTTGTGTAACGAAGAGCTACTAAACCTTAGTCCAAATGCGGCAAATAACCAATCAGGTTGATTATTGGCCTAGCCGCGAAAGCCGTGAATGCTTCTTTTGAGCCTATTCATCCAGCATCATATGCAAATCGGGACTCTGAGTCTCTCCCGTCATGATAAAGAATGTTAAATCGCTCTAGTTACGGCCGGTTTCAAATCGCGAGTTCTGCTTACAGGGAAATTCCATATCCTTCAGCGCACAACAATGATGATGGAGGAATCACCCATGAAAACCCTGTTTAAAACGCTCACGTGCGCGCTCGCATTGCCGCTCGCTCTTGCCGCATGTGGAGGCGGCGGGAACGGCGGCAGCACGCCGACCGGCACGCTCCGCGTGCAGATGACCGACGCTCCGGCGTGCGGTTTCGATCACGTGTACGTCACCGTGAACAAGGTGCGCGTGAACATGAACGCGCAGGCAGGCGATGGCGACAGCGGCTGGAGCGACATCGCATTGACGACGCCGCAACGAATCGACCTGCTTTCGCTCACCAACGGCGTGCTCGCCGACCTCGGGCAGACGGCCTTGCCAGCTGGCCAGTATCAGCAGGTTCGGCTGGTGCTCGCGCAGAACCAGGGCAATTCGCTGGCGAATTCGGTCGTCCCCACGGGCGGCAGCGAGCAGGCGCTCGACACGCCCAGCGCCGCGCAAAGCGGCTACAAGATCGTCCGGCCTTTCACGGTGCAGGCCAATACGCTCGTCGATCTCGTGCTCGACTTCAACGCCTGCAAGTCGATCGTGCAGAAGGGCAACGGCTCGTACAGTCTGAAGCCGGTGGTGACGGCGACGCCCACGGTGGTCAGCGGCACGATTTCGGGCTACGTCGCGCCGGCGGAAGCGGGGGCTGCGGTTTTTGCCGAGCAGAACGGCAACATCATCAAGGGCACCGTGGCGGACAGCAGCGGCCATTTCGTCCTGACGCCGCTCGAGCAAAGCTCGACCAGCGGCAACTATGACGTGGTCATCGTGCAGAACAATGTCGCAACCGGCGTGGTGCGCTCGGTCCCGGTCGTTGTGAACGCATCGACCGTGGTGTCGACCTCGGCCGCGCCGATCGCGCTGCCGGCATCGATCCTGCGCGTTGCGAGCGGCACGGTTGTGCCGGTGAGCGCCCAGGCCATCGTGCGGGCGTTGCAAACCGTGAGCGGCGTCAACTATGAAATCACGAGCTCGAACGCCAATCTGGATACCGGCGCCTATTCGCTCAGCTTGCCGGCTGCCGCGCCGCTCGTGGGTACGTATTCGGGTACGCTGCCGGTTTCGCTGACGCCGGTCGCGAGCGTGGCGGGTCAGTACACGGCGCAGGCCGTCAGCGCGAGCGGGGCGACCCAGCAGTCGGCGGTCAATGTCTCGACTACCGATCAAACCGGCGTCAACTTCAGTTTCTAATCAACCATTACGTGATGACGGAAGGGCGCAAGCCCTTCCTCGGGGAACCTCATGAAAAAGATTGTTTGTCTGCTTGCTACGGGTGCCGTGCTGTTGAGCGGCTGTGCGCTGTATGTGCCGGATGCGCCGGGTGTCGTGGTGGTGCCGCAAGGCCACCCTCAGGGCGGACCGGGCAACGGCTTCTGTCCGCCAGGACAGGCGAAGAAGGGCAACTGCTGAGCGCAGGCCCGCTTAACTGAAGCCGCGCCCCGCAGACGGCGCGGCGGTGTGCCGCTTCGGCCGGGCTTGCGCGGGCGCGGGGTCAGGCCTCGCGCCGAACGCCTGCGCCCGCATCGGCCTTGCGCCGATCAGTGAGTGCGCGCGTTATACGCGGTGGCTTCGTCCAGCAACCATGACCTGAACAGTTCCAGTGGTTTGCCGTGGCTCAGCTCGGTCGGATAGACGAGGTAGTACGCGGATTCCTCGACGGTGGCGGCAGGGGCGGCAGGGGCGGCGAACGGAATCACGAGACCCAGCTGCGCGAGTTGTTCGTCGACGAAAAATTTGGGCACGAGCGCCATGCCGAGTCCTGCCGCGGCGGCGCTGATCAGCATGGAATGCAGTTCGTAGCGCACGCCCTGCATGGTCGCGTTGTCTTCCACGCCGACATTCGAGAACCAGCGGGACCAGGCGTCGGGGCGCGTGGTCGAATGAAGCAGCGGGTATCTCAGCAGTTCGTGCGGCTTTCTGATGCGCCTTTCAAGCAGCGAGGGCGAGCACACGGGCACCACTTCCTCGCCGAACAGATAGTCGGAAGACGTGCCAGGCCACGTCGGTTTGCCATAGTGAATGGCGGCTTCAAAATGCGATTCCTCGAACGAGAACAGGTCCGTGCGAATGCCCATGTTGATCCGGACATCCGGGTTGCGGTCGTTGAAGTCCTTCATTCTCGGAATCAACCATTGCGACGCGAAGGTGGGCAGCACGGCGAGTTCGAGATAGCCGCCGCCGCTGCCGTGCGCGATGATGGACAGCGTGTCGCGATCCAGATTTTCGAGCGCGCGGCGCACCTGCGTGCCGTACAGACGGCCCGCGCGAGTCAGCATCACGCGCTGTTTCGAGCGAACAAAAAGACGCACGCCCAGATTCGACTCCAGCGTCGCGATCTGCCGCGAAACCGCGCTCTCCGTCAAAAACAGCTCTTTGGCCGCATGAGTGAAGCTTTCGTGCCGCGCGGCGGCTTCGAAAGCGAGCAGCGCACTCATGTTGGGAATCTTGAACTTGCGCATGTTAGTTCCAAAAAATCATCAAGTAACAATTTAATCTCGCTTTACGCACCGCGCAACAGTTTGAATAATGCGGTCCACGTAAGGTTGGCTGCCATGGGCGGTCCGTCAGATGAACACTCCCGTTGCGGCGCGGTGCCGCGAGAGAAAAGAAATGCGCAATTCGAACGTTGAACGCCTGTTATTGAAGCTGCTGGGTCCGGCAAAAACCGAGTCGTTGTTCTCGACGTTGACATTCCCCACGGCGCTGCAAGATTGGGAAGACGGCACCGTCACGCGTGCCGAACTCGCCCAGGCCATGAACATGGCGTTGTTCGAAGATCTGCTGGAGCGCTCGCCAAATGGGCGCGCTTACACGACCGAGGCCATTGCGAACGGCGGCTCGGTCTACTTCGATCACGGCGCGTTGCGTACCGTGCGTTGGGCGCACAACGGCGCGCTGCCTCCCGGTGAGGCGGCGTTCACCCGCATTCTCCGGCCACTCGGGTTCAGACTGAACGGCCGCTATCCGCTCGACAAGCTGGGCATGACGGGCCGCGCGTACGCGCACGACGATGCGCCGGACGAAATCGCACAGTTCTTCGTGAGCGAGCTGCATCCCGAGCGCTTTTCGACCGAGTTCCAGCAGGCGGTGACGAATGTCGTGAGTTCGTCGAAAGACCCGTTGACGCCGCTCGCCGTTTCGCAACTGTGGGAGCTGGAGCGCGAAGGCGCGCTGCCTATCGACGCCGCTCACCAGCTGTTGCCCGTGATTGTCGGTGCATTCGCGCGTCAGCACGACGTGCCGAGCGAGGCGGATTACGACGTGCTGTTGCGCGAATCCGCGGAAATGGCATGGATTTCGACCGAGGGCAACGCGTTCAATCATGCGACGGACCGCGTGGAAGACGTCTTCACGCTGTCCGACGAAGAAAAGAGCAAGGGCCGGCCGATGAAGCCTGAGGTCGAGCGTTCCCGCTCGGGCCGCGTGTTTCAGACGGCGTATCGCGCGGATACCGTCGAGCGGCAATTCCGGTCGGCGGGCGGCAAGCTCGTCACGCGCCCTGTTCCGGGCTCGTTCTACGAGTTCATTACGCGCAAGCGCACGTTCGATCAGGCGTCGCGCAGCTGGGTCACCGACCTGCGTTTCGACGCCGGCAACGCGCAAGGCATTTTCAAAATGACCGCGAACGCGGCGCAATAGTGCTAGAGACGCCGGGAGAAAAGCGGTGAGCGACGCGCGAGAACATGCAGCGAAACCCGCCGCGCCTTTCGAGGCAAGCGCACGGCTGCTGCAACAGGTCGAAACCGATTTGCGCGCCGCGCTGCGCGGCGAGGTTCGCTTCGATGCGGGATCGAAGGCTTTGTACGCATCGGATGCGTCGAACTATCGGCAGGTTCCATTGGGCGTCGTCGTGCCCGCGGACGTGGACGATCTCGTTGCAGCGCTCGACGTGTGCCGCCGCAACGACGTGCCGTTTCTGACGCGAGGCGGCGGTACCTCGCAAAACGGGCAGTGCGTGAACGTCGCGGTGGTGGCGGACGCGAGCAAGTATGTGAATCGCGTCGTCAGCGTCGATCCACAAAACCGAACCGCTATCGTCGAGCCGGGCGTGATCTGCGACACGCTGCGCGATGCGGCCGAAGCGCACGGCCTCACGTTTGCACCCGACCCGGCCACGCACAGCCGTTGCACGCTCGGCGGCATGATTGCGAACAACTCGTGCGGCGCGCACTCGGTGATGGGCGGCAAGACCGTCGAGAACATCGAGGCGCTGGAAATCGCGACGTATGACGGCGCACGCTTCTGGGTCGGACCGACCGGGGACGCGGAGCTGGAACGGATCATCGCGCGAGGCGGCCGCCAGGGCGAGATCTACGCGAAGCTGCGCGACTTGCGTGACCGCTACGCCGAGCGCATCCGCTGCGAGTTTTCGCAAATCAGGCGCCGCGTGTCCGGGTTCAATCTCGATCAGTTGTTGCCGGAAAACGGTTTTAACGTCGCACGTGCGCTGGTCGGCACTGAAGGAACCTGCGCGGTCACGCTGCAGGCGAAGGTGCGCCTCGTGCACAGCCCGGCGTGCCGCGTGTTGCTCGTGCTCGGTTTCAGCGACATTTACACCGCCGCGGATGCCGTCCCTCACTTCAACCGTTTTTCGCCGATCGCTATTGAAGGCCTCGACCGCGCGATCATCCGCGGCCTGCAGGCGCGCGGTTTGAAGCGCGACGAGATCGCGCTGCTGCCGGACGGCGACGCATGGGTCGTGCTGGAATTCGGCGCCGACACGGTGGCCGAGGCGCTCGCGCAAGCGCATGAAGCCGAGCTGTACTTCAAGTCAGCCGCGGCGGGCGCGGGCATCAGCGGGTTGGTCGTCGAGGACAGGCAGAAGCAGCAAAAGATCTGGTCGATTCGCGAAACGGGCGCGTCGGCGGTTGCGCTGTCGGTCGATCCGTCAAAGCCCGATCCGATGGTCGGCTGGGAAGATGCGGCAGTCGATCCGCTGCGCCTCGGCGATTATCTGCGCCAGTTTAAGGCGCTCGTGGACCGCTTCGGTTACGAGACCTGCCTGTACGGCCATTTCGGCGACGGCTGTGTGCACGCGCGCATCACGTTCGATGTGCGGAGCGCCGAAGGCGTCGGCAAATGGCGCAGCTTTTTGCGCGAGGCGGCGCAACTCGTGGTTGATTTCGGCGGCTCCTTGTCGGGCGAACATGGCGACGGCCAGGCCAAAGCCGAATTCCTGCCCATCATGTATGGGCCCGAGATCATGCGGGCGATGGAGGAGTTCAAGGCGATCTGGGATCCGCTGAACCGCATGAATCCCGGCAAGGTGGTTCATGCCTATCGTGCCGATGAAAACCTCCGCATGGGACCCGCCTACAAGCCGGTCACGCTCACGACGAAGCTTACGTTCGCGAGCCCCGAGGGCGACGGCATGCAGCGCGCGGTGGAACGTTGCATCGGCATGGGCAAGTGCCGTTCGCTCGATGGCGGCACGATGTGCCCCAGCTTTCGCGCAACGCGCGAGGAAAAGTTCTCGACGCGCGGGCGCGCGCATCTGTTCTGGGAAATGCTGCAGGGCGAAGTGATCAAGGACGGCTGGAACAGCGTCGAAGTCAAGGAGGCGCTCGACGCATGCCTCGCGTGCAAGGGCTGCAAATCCGATTGCCCGACGCATACCGACATGGCCTCGTACAAGGCCGAATTCCTGTCGCATTACTACGAGCGGCACAGTCGGCCACGTCAGGCGATGTTCATGGGCCGCATCGGTCAGTGGGCGCCGTTTGCGAGCCGCTTCGCGCGCGTGACCAATTTCATGACCTCGGCCAAGCCGTTCGCGCCGATCAGCAAGTGGCTCGCGGGCGTGGCGCCCAAGCGGCACCTGCCGGTGTTTGCGCCGCGCAGTTTCCGGGCGATGTCGAAGCGTCGGGTTAGCGCCGGTACCGCGAGCGCGAATCAGCCTTCGCGCAAGGTCATTCTGTGGGTCGACACGTTCAACGACCACTTTTCGCCCGAGATTGCGACGGCCGCGTTCGATGTACTGACTCGCATCGGCTATCAGGTCGTATTGCCGCGCAAACGCCTTTGCTGTGGGCGTCCGTTGTACGACTACGGCCTGCTGGACGAAGCGCGCGCCTTGCTGCGCAGCGCCGTGAACGAACTCGCCGACGACATCCGCGCGGGCGTGCCGGTCGTCGGACTGGAACCAGGATGCCTGTCGGTCTTCAAGGACGAACTGCTCAAGCAGCTTCCCGGCGATCCCATTGCAAAGAAGCTCTCGGACCAGACCTTCCTGTTCTCCGATTTCGTTGCGCGCGCGGATTTCGAATGGCCGCAGTTCGACGCGAACGTCGTCGTGCATGGGCATTGTCATCAGAAATCGATCTTCGGCATGAAGGGCGATACGGCCCTGCTCGACAAGCTCGGCGTGCGCTGGACGCTGCTCGATACCGGCTGTTGCGGCATGGCCGGCTCATTCGGTTTCAGTGCGGACCATTACGAACTGTCGATGAAAATCGCCGAACACAAGCTCCTGCCGCTCGTGCGGCAAGCGCCTTCCGAAGCGATTGTCGTGACCAACGGTTTCAGCTGTCGCGAGCAGATCCAGCAAGGAGCCGCAAGGCAGTCGCTGCATATCGCGCAGCTGGCCATGCAGGCGCTGGCCTATCCTGTATCAAACCAGAAACGGAGCGCGGAGCCGGTGACGGCGACAGCTCCCAGCTGATCCGCCCAGGAAAGCACCAAACGGGCATTTCGGATCAGAAATCCCCGCCTGCGTCACGCGCAATCAAAGCCGCGCGGTTGAGGTTGCCGCCGAAAATCCAGGCGTGTATAGTTTCCGAACGTACCAAAATTTCGTATTGGAAATTCAAAGAGGTCTCAATCGTGAAAGCATCGACCATTCTCTCCGAACTCGGCATTGCCCACCTCGCTGAAGCGGGCGATATCGCCGTTCACTCGCCGATCAACGGCGAACTCATCGGCTGCGTCGCGAGCAAGACGGTTGCCGACGTCGACGCCGCGCTCGCCAACGCGCAGCAGGCTTTCGCAAGCTGGCGCAACGTGCCGGCGCCGCGCCGCGGGGAGTTGGTGCGCCTGCTCGGCAACAAGTTGCGCGAGCAGAAGCACGCGCTAGGCAGCATCATCACGCTCGAGACCGGCAAGATTCTTCAGGAAGGTCTAGGCGAAGTGCAGGAAATGATCGACATCTGCGACTTCGCGGTCGGCATGTCGCGGCAGCTTTACGGTCTGACCATTGCGTCTGAGCGTCCGGGGCACCGCATGGCTGAAACGTGGCATCCCATGGGCGTGTGCACGGTCATCTCGGCGTTCAACTTTCCGGCGGCCGTGTGGTCGTGGAATGCGGCGCTCGCGCTCGTGTGCGGCAATGCGGTGATCTGGAAGCCGTCGGAAAAGACGCCGCTCACCGCGCTCGCCGTCGACAAGATCCTGCAAGACGCGTTGAAGGAATTCGGCGATGCGCCGGCTGGCCTGACGTGCGTCGTCAACGGCGGCCGCGACGTCGGCGCGAAGCTGGTTGCCGATCCGCGCTCCAATATCGTGAGCGCGACGGGCAGCACGGAAATGGGCCGCACGGTCGGCGTGGAAGTGGCGCGCCGCTTTGGCCGCTCGATTCTCGAACTCGGCGGCAATAACGCGGGCATCGTTTCCGGCACGGCGGATCTGGAACTGGCGCTGCGCGGCATCGTGTTTTCGGCGGTCGGCACGGCGGGGCAGCGCTGCACGACGCTGCGCCGCCTGTTCGTGCACGAAAGCGTCTACGATAAGGCCGTCGAGCGTTTAAAGACGCTGTACAGCAAGGTCGTGATCGGCAATCCGCTCGAGCAGGGCGTGCTGATGGGACCGCTGATCGACGAGCAGTCGTTCAACCGCATGCAGGCTGCGCTCGAGCAGGCGAAGAGCGAAGGCGGCAAGGTGTTCGGCGGCGAGCGCCACACGGTGGCGGGCAACGAGAAGGCGTTCTATGTGCGCCCGGCTATCGTCGAAATGCCCTCGCAGACGCCCGTCGTGCTGAAGGAAACCTTCGCGCCGATCCTTTATGTGCTGAAGTACAGCGATTTCAACGATGCGATCAATGGCAACAACGCCGCCGTTCACGGCCTTTCGTCGTGCGTGTTCACCACGGACCTGCGTGAAGCGGAGCGATTCCTCTCGGCATCGGGCAGCGACTGCGGTATCGCGAACGTGAACATCGGCCCGAGCGGCGCGGAGATCGGCGGCGCGTTCGGCGGCGAAAAGGAAACCGGCGGCGGGCGCGAATCGGGCTCGGATTCGTGGAAGGCCTATATGCGCCGCGCGACCAACACGGTCAACTATTCGTCGGCGCTGCCGCTTGCGCAAGGCATCGATTTCAACATCGGTTAAGCGTATTGCGCTGCGTATCCACGGCCGTTGCAAGACGGCCGTTTTTTTAAGGCGTGCAATCTGGAGCAAGTCGTGAGTTCTCAAGTCGTTATTGTTGGCGGCGGTGTGATCGGCAGTTCTATTGCTTATTTCTTGCGGGGTTCCGACCCGACGGTTTCCGTGACCGTGATCGAGCGCGATCCGAGTTACGCGAAGTCGTCGTCGGCGTTATCGGCCGCTTCCATCCGGCAGCAATTTTCCACGCCGCTGTCGATTCAGATGTCGCTGTACGGTATCGAATTCCTGCGCAATATCGGCGAGCTTCTCGAAGTGGACGGCAACAAGCCGTCAATCGATCTGCACGAAGGGGGCTACCTCTTTCTCGCCACGCCCGCCGGCGACGCCACGTTGCGCGAGAATCACGCTTTGCAGAAGAGTCTCGGCGCGCACATCAATCTGCTGGATCAACAGGCGCTGAAGGCGAAATTCCCGTGGCTGAATGTCGAGGACCTCGTGTCCGGCGCATTCGGGGAAAGCGGCGAAGGCTGGTTCGACGGCTATGGGCTCGTGCAGGCGCTTCGCAAGAAGGCGCAGTCGCTCGGCGCGCGCTATGTGGCGGCCGACGTAACAGGCCTGGTTCGCGAAGGCCGCAAGGTCACGCACGTGATCGCCGGCAACGGCGAGCGCTATGCCTGCGATACGGTGGTGAACGCCGCCGGTGCCTGGGCGCGCAAGATCGCTGCGATGATGGACATCGACATTCCGGTGTTTGCGCGCCGCCGCAGCATTTTCAATGTGTCGTCGCCGGCTCGGCTCGAGGCTTGTCCGCTCCTGATCGATCCGACCGGCGTGTACTTCCGCCCTGAAGGAAAGACCTATATTTGCGGCACCTCGCCGAGCGCGGACAACGATCCGGACGACCTGCCGCTCGACGAAGTGGACCACGCTCTTTTCGACGACGTCATCTGGCCGACGCTTGCTCACCGCGTGCCGGAGTTCGAGGCGCTGCGCGTCGAGAACTGCTGGTCGGGGTACTACGAATACAACGTGTTCGACCACAACGCGATCATCGGCTATCACCCGCAGATCGAGAACTGCGTGTTTGCGAACGGTTATAGCGGCCACGGCCTTCAGCAAGGTCCGGCGACCGGGCGCGGCGTAAGCGAGCTGATTCTGAACGGACGCTATGTGTCGCTCGATCTCTCGTCATTGAGTTGGGAACGCGTGCTGGAAGATCGTCCTATTGTGGAAAAGAACGTGGTGTAGCGCGCCGCTTATCCAGGCGGTTCTTTTGGGTGAAAACGGCCCGGCAATTCGAACTGCCGGGCCTTTTTTATTCGGCGGAGTATTGAGCTTGATGATAAAAGCTCACTACGTAGTGCATAGATATCGTTTGCCGCGCAAGTGGCGACTGACCACAATGCCTGTCTGAACGCCCTGTTCCTTGCCAACGACAAACATGTACGAATTCACCGCACCTTTTCAGCATCCCTCGGGCTCTCCCATTCGCGAGCTGTTCAAGTATCTCGGCGAGCCGGGCATGATTTCGTTTGCCGGCGGCTATCCCGCGAGCGATCTGTTCGACGTGGAAGGTCTGCAACAGGCTGAGGCGCGCGCCTATCGCGATGCAAATCTCTGTCTGCAGTACGGACCGACCGATGGTTTGCCGGGCCTCAAGCGTGAGCTCGTGAATCTGATGGCGCGTCGCGGCGTGGCTTGTGCGCCAAGCGAAATGCTTGTCACGACGGGATCGCAGCAGGGACTCGATCTGTTGCTTCGCGTGCTGGTCAATCCTGGCGATGTCGCGCTGACCGAACAGCCGGCGTATCCCGCAACGCTGCAGGCACTCAGGCTTCAGCAGGCCAAAGTGGTGACCCTTCCTGTCGATGCCCACGGCCTCGACGTCGACCATCTCGCCACGCTTCTCGGGTCCGGCACGCTCGCGCGACCGAAGCTGCTCTACACGGTGCCCACCTTTGCGAATCCGACTGGCGCCACGCTGGCGCGCGAACGCCGCATTGCGTTGCTCAAGCTGGCGGTGCAATACAGGTTCGTTATCGTCGAAGACGACCCCTACGGCGACCTGCGTTTCTCCGGGGAAGCCGTCCCCTCGATCCTCGCTCTCACCGAAGAAGTCCAGGGTTCACGCGACTGGGTGGTTCATTTCGCGAGCCTGTCGAAGATCGTCGCGCCAGGCTTGCGCGTGGGCTGGACCATCGCACCTGCGGAGATCGCACGGCGTTGTGTGATCGCAAAACAGACAGTGGACCTGTGCAGCGCGCCGTGGACGCAGGCTATTGCCGCCGAGTATCTGGCCGACGGCGCGCTTGAACGACACCTGCCGCGTATTACTGCGATGTACGGCCGCAAATGCGAGGCGCTATGCAATGCACTGCACGCGCAACTCGGCGACGTGCTGCAGTTTCATCGGCCCGAAGGCGGAATGTTCGTCTGGGCGCGTCTCACCGGAAGCGGCGCCGACTCATCCGAGCTCTTGCAGCGTGCAATTGGCAACAAGATCCTGTTTGTGCCGGGCAAGGCGTTTTTCGCGGACAACGTCGATGCCGCGTCGCTGCGGCTGTCGTTTGCGGCGCCGGGCATGGCCGACATCGAAGAGGGCGTGAGGCGGTTAAAGCGCGCAGGGTCGCTGCCGGCTGCCGGTGCTTAGCCGCCCGCGGAGGCTGCTCCGCGCGCCGGTCCTGACGACTCCCTGACGTGCAACACGGCCCGCACTTCGTGGCCGTGTTGCGGCCGCTTGCCGTCGAGCACATCAAGCAGATGTTGCGCGGCGAGCTTGCCGATTTCGTAGGTGTCCACGCGCATCGTCGTGAGCGTGGGGCGCATGGCCTTGCCTATCTCGAGATCGTCGAAGCCCGTCACCGACAGTTCACCCGGAATCGCAATGCCGAGTTCTTGCGCTTCGCGCAGCACGCCGAGCGCGATGTGATCGTTGCCGCACATGATCGCACTCGGGCGTTCGCATGACGCTTGCCAGATGGAGCGCAGACTGCGGCGCCCGAACGCGATGGTGGATTCGCCTTCGCACAGGTGCTCCGGCCGCACCGCGAGCCCGTGCCGTTCAAGCGTTGCCCGAATGCCTGCAAGGCGCGCCTGCACGCGGTCGTTGTCGCGCGTGGGTTGGATGCACACGGCGAACGAGCGGTGGCCGAGTCCGATCAGATGCTCGGTCATCTGCACATAGGCGGCGAAATTATCGAAACCGATGCAATCATGCGGACTGTCTTTGCGATACGCGTACGTCACCGCATACGGCACGCGATAAAGCCGCAATGCGTCGAAGAGCTCGGGCGGATGCGCCTCGCCTACCACGGCCATCGCCTCGACGCCGCGCGCGAGCATCGCGCGCACCTGCACGAGCGCCTGCGCCGGATCGTAGTTCGAACAGCCCAGCACGAGCGTGATGCCACGTGCGGCGAACGCGGCCTGCATGCCGCTTACCTGTGAAGCGAACACCTGGTCGTCGAGCGTGGGAATGATGATGCCGGCGATGTGGCTGCGTGTGGACGCGAGTGCGCGGCCGGCGGCGTTGGGAAACCAGTTGAGCGCGACTGCCGCCTGCTCGACGCGTTCGCGCACGGCCGCGGACACTTTGTCCGGCTCGTTATAGACGCGCGATACCGTCGCCGTCGACACGCCCGCCAGCTTGGCGACGTCGGAAAGCACCGTGCGGCCCGTGCCGCGACGCACACGGCTGGTCTGGGTTCGAGCGGCGGCAGGCGAGTCGGGCGTGTCTGACATGAGTTCGAAAAGCAAACGCGAAACGGGAAGCCTGACATCTTACCGCCGCGGGCTTCACCGCGTCATCGCGACGACGAAACGCCGAGGCAGTTGCTACGCACCCAGCGCCGCGATGCGCGCGCGAAAATGCTCGGTGCCTGCGACGATCTTGTCGAGAATCGCATCGAGCGCCCAGAATCGTTCGCGCACGTCGTAGTCGATCACGCGGCAGCGAATCGAGTGGAAGGTGCCGATGCGCTGGTGGTACATCTTGGCGAGCGCCGGGTAGCCGAGCGATTCGGAGACCGCGGCAAGCACGAGGAAGGTGGCGAGTTCTTCGGCGAGCGCCGGGTCCTGTGCAGCGTGGTTGCGCAGCCAGTGGTACAGGTCCGGATGAAAGTTCGTGAACACGCCGTTAAAGCCTGCCGAACCGGCTTTCATCGCGTCCCACGCAATGGCCGCGTTGGCGTTCAGAATCTTGAGCGACGAGCCCTGCGCGAGCGCGACGCGGCGTTTGACGGTCGGCAGATCGCAACTCACGTCCTTTAACATGATGAAGCGGCCTGTGTCGATGCATAGCTTTAGTTCGTCATCCGAAAGAAGCCGGCGATACGGCGCTGGGCATTCATAGAGGCCAAGCGGCACATCCGCGGGAAGACGCGCGAGCAGCCGCTCGAGATTCGCGGCGAACGCGCGTGTTCCCTCGCGGGCGGGATCCAGCCGGTTAGTCACGAGCACCACGCCTTGCGCGCCCGTGGCCGCAGCGACGTTCAGCTCTTCGGCTTGCGCGGCGGGGTCGTCGCTGATGTGGCCGGACACCACGACGGGAATTCTGCCCGCCACTTTTTCGACGACGAAGCGTCCCAGCGCGCCGCGCTCGGCGAGCGTGAGGAACTGCATTTCGCTCGACTGCGCGACCGCGAAGAGTGCGTCCGATCCGTGCGCGATGTACCACTCGATCAGACGTTCGAGGCCGGCGTAGTCGATTGCGCCCGAGTCGTCGAACGGCGTCAGCATCACCGGGACGATGCCTTCAATGGACGGACAGGCTTGCTGCGCGATTGTCATGTTCAGTGCTCCTGAAGAGAGTGCGTGAGGCGGGCGGGCCATGTGTTCATGCCGGCGCCTGCATGGGTTCGTTGGCGGCGGGTTCGTCGGCGATCGGTTTGCGCACCAGCAGCAGGTAGCTCATTGCGCCGACGAAGGCGATGCCCGCGGCGGTCAGCAGCGCCGGCACAAAGGACCACGTCTGCGCGATATAGCCGGTGAAGATGGGCGCGAGCGCGCCGCCGAGAAACCCGCCGAAATTCTGGATCGCGCCGAGCGAGCCGACGCGGTTCGGCGGTGCGGCGGCCGTGGCGAGCGCCCACGAACTCGCGGACGCCGCGTTGGCCAGAAAGATCACAACGGAGATGCACACGATCGCGAGCGTATTGCTTTCGACGAGCGCCGCCGGAATCGTGAACGCGACCATGCCGAGCATCGCAATCACCACGGCATTGCGGCGGCTCGCGACCGGGCTCGCGCTGCGGCTCGTGATCAGATCCGAAAACCAGCCGGCCGTGAGCGCACCGAGAAAGCCACAAAAGAACGGCACCGATGCCGCGACGCCCGTGTGCATCAGGCTCATGTGACGCTCCATCGTCAGATAGCCGGGCAGCCACGTGAGGTAGACCCAGTTCAGGTAGACGGAGCCGAAAAAGCCGATCAGCATGCCCCATGTGGTGGCGTGCGAAAAGAGCGAGCGCCAGTCGGCGAAAGTGACGGCGGGCGCCGGCTTGCGGTCGGCTTCATCGCCTGCCAGATAGCGGCGTTCGGCTTCGCTCATGGTCGCCTTGGCCGGGTCGCGGTAGAGCGCGAACCACACGGCCGCCACGACGAGGCCCGTGATGCCCGTCACGATGAAGGCCCAGCGCCAGTGGAAATTCACGACGAGCACCGAGAGGCAGAGCGGCGCGAGCGCGGTCCCGAGCGGCGACGCGGAGTTGAAGACGCCGGTCGGCTTGCCGCGTTCGCGCAGCGGAAACCAGTTGCTCACCACGCGAGCCGCCGAGGGAAACTGCGGCGCTTCGCCGATCCCGAGCAGAATTCGCGCGAGCACGAACCAGCCGAAGGTGGACACGAAGCCGCCGGCCGCCTGCGCAAGCGACCACAGGATCAGGCCCATGCCGAGCAGCTTGCGCGGCCCGATCCTGTCGACGAGCCCGCCGACCGGCAGCTGAAAGAGCGCATAGCTCCACGAGAACGCCGAGAGCAGCACGCCCATCTGCCCGAGCGTCAGGCCCATGTCGTGACGGATCAACGGATTGGCGACGGCGAGCGTGCCGCGGTCCAGGTAATTGACGATGCCGCTCACCATCAGGAGCGTGAGCGCCACGACCTGCGCGCGGCGGATTTTGGGCGGGGCCTGCTCGTGACTGGGGGTTGCGCTCATGATCGTTGTCTCCGTTTCATGTTTGCGGTTCGGCTAGGGCGGCCGCGCCGATGCGATGCCGGGCGGCCAGAAATCGCGCGTTGCCGGGAACGCGCGGTGGGGCAGGGTCTTTGCCCTTTTTGCTGCGATGTCTACCGCACTGGTGCAGGCCCGCGGTTATGGTAGCGCTTACATTTACACGCGATGCTGAGCTGGTACTTCCGAAGGAGGGGGTGCCAAGCTGCCACGGTCGAATGATAGCGCTTACATTCTGTGTCGCGTTTTGCCCGTGTGCAAGTACGAACAACGGGTTAGCGGGTAAACACCGACCGACGAACCGGCCGCCGACTCGCAGCGAGCACGACAACATTCGCCGCGCCACGCCTGGCACGCGCGTTGCTAGAGCTCCGCGTCCCGACAAGATCAATAACACTCCCACCATGCGACACAACCAGACCGCTACTGACTTTTCGCAGCCCGAATCCATGCTGGCCGCGCCGCTTTCGGGCGTCGTCGAACGCGCGCGACGGCGGCCGCTCAGCCTGCTTGCGCGCATCACCTTCTGCTTTGCATGGCTCTTCGGCCTCGAGCCTTTTCTGGTTGGCACGGCGGACAATCGGCCCGCTCGCGCCGACGATCCTTGCTGCACTGTAGTCCGGTACACCGACGACGCTTGAAATTCAGCATCGACTGTGGGCAGTTTCTACATTGGCGAGCCAGGCTGGTAGGGCGCGGAAGGAAGCAGCCTACAGCGGGTATAGCCGTTGCGCCCCTTGGGATGGGAGACGTTCCCTTCCACAGGAGCCCATCATGCAAACCGACCCCACGATAGACCCCGTCGCCGACCCGTCGAATGAGCCGCTCGATGCGCCTGACGAGCAGCCGCGCCCGCTGCCCGGCACGCCGCAAACCGATCCGCTCGCGCCCGGCAGCTCTCCCGAGGACGAAGATGCGCTCGGCGAGGCCGAGGACGAGTCCTAGGCAGGAGCACAACGTTACGCAGACCGGTGTTGGAATTAGGGAAACTACGGCGTCAAAAGACGAACGGCCGTGCCGTTAATGTAGATGGAAGGCTGTTCGATGCATTGCCGTCCGCTTTCAGCACCGGGTAAGTCACGCGGCGGTCGGCGCCGCAGTTCACCTCCGGACACGCCCGTGCTGAGGGCTTCACTGATTAAATAGAGAGAAATAAGCCCAATACGGCGTCTTCGCCGTGATCGCGCGAGAGCCGCCTGAGAGGCGGCTTTTCATTTGCCGCGCGGAAGGTGGCATTAAGTGCCGAGATGAATATGCGGTGTTTAGCGGACAATATCGATTGAACTAAGTTCCCAATCTCTTAAAATAAAATGATGGGGTCTTTCTGCGCGTTCCAGTTGCTCAATTCATAAGCAGCGCTTGCAGTTTTTAATGGGCTTTTCATCTCGCTGATTACTTCGTGGGTATTACAACCTGTTGCATTTGCGCAACTTGGTTTATTGAAAAGTTGCCAATAGTTTTTGTCTAGCGCTGGCGGCATGCGCGCCAGTTTCCCTGCTTTACCATATAAAAACAAGCACTTAGCCAAGACCCCTGTTGGATTATTGCCGATCCGGCAAGACCGTGTTGCGTGAATTGTCCGCGCCGGTATTAGGGTGTCCCCCTACACTCACGCTTCGTTTAAAGGGTGCCCGGCCGTTCCACGAGGGTTCGGCTAAGGGCGGCGGCGCCTTGCTGCGCTGTCGAGGCCGGTCTCGCTCCCCTTGCGAAATTTATCGAACAGGAGTCCCACGCATGAAAAAGAGTCTTATCGTCGTTGCGGTTGCCGCATCGTTCGCTTCCGTCGCTCACGCACAGAGCAGCGTCACCCTGTACGGCCTGCTGGACGCCGGCGTGACCTACACGAGCAACGTTGCTCACAATTCGAAGTGGGCAGCCGGCAGCGGCGGCATCGACCAAAGCCGCTTCGGTCTGCGCGGCTCGGAAGACCTGGGCAACGGCCTGAAGGCGATCTTCACGTTGGAAAGCGGTTTTAACGTCAACAACGGCCGCTTCGCGAACAACAACGGCATGTTCAACCGTCAGGCCTTCGTCGGTCTGTCGAGCGCACAATTCGGTACCGTCACGCTGGGCCGTCAATACGACGCAGCGCAAGACTTCCTCGCACCGCTGACCGCAACCGGCAGCTGGGGCGGCACGTACTTCGCGCATCCGTTCAACAACGACAACCTGAACACGAACGGCGGCTTCGCGGTCAACAACTCGGTCAAGTACACGAGCGCGAACTACGCTGGCTTCACGTTCGGCGGCACGTACGGCTTCTCGAACCAGGCTGGCGCATTCGCGAACAACCGCGAATACAGCTTGGGCGCTGCCTACCAGTGGCAAGGTCTGCGTTTGGGCGCTGCTTACGCACAGCAGAACAACCCGGGCGCGACGAACGCAGCAGGCACGGCAACGAACGGCGGCGCTTCGGACGGCGCGTTCCTGGGTCTCGCCGGCAACTTCCGTCAGCGTGAATTCGGCGCAGCGGGTTCGTACTCGTTCGGCCCGGCTACGGTCGGTCTGGCGTGGACGCAATCGCGCATCGACAACGTGGCAGGCGTTCAGCAATCGCTGCGTGCCAACAACTACGAAGTCAACGGCAAGTACAACCTGACCCCGGCTCTGGGCCTGGGCGTTGCCTACACGTTCACGGACGGCAAGGGCTACGGCGTTGCTGCAAACGGCGGCTCGAGCTCGGTGCGTTACCACCAGATCGGCCTGCAGGCTGACTACGCGCTGTCGCGTCGTACGGACGTCTACGCTCAAGCCGTGTACCAGCACGCAATGGGCGACGGCGGTGTCGCTTCGATCTACAGCGGCGACATTACGCAAGCTCCGTCGTCGTCGAAGAACCAGACGGCTGCTACGGTCGGTCTGCGTCACCGCTTCTAAGCTTCCGCAGAAGCTGCTTGTTGTACAAAAAGGTGCCGTTCGCGGCACCTTTTTTTATGCCTGCGAGAAACCCGTGCGACGCAATCGCAACCCGCGGCTTCTCGTCAGTCGGCTCCCGCGATCAGGCGGGCTGTCCGACCTTGAACACGGCGACGGCTTCGCGCAACTGCTCGGTCTGCTCGTCGAGCGACCCTGCGGCGGCCGCGGCCTGCTCGACTAGCGCCGCGTTGCGCTGCGTAACGTCGTCCATCTGGCGAATCGCGAGGTTCACTTCGCCGATGCCGGAGCTTTGTTCCTTCGAAGCCGCCGAGATCTCGTTCATGATCGCCGTGACCCGGCGCACGGCCTCGACCACCTCGCCGATCGTGCTGCCCGCCTTGCCGGCCAGCGTCGAACCTTCGCCGACCTGTTCGACGGACTGATCGATCAGCACCTTGATCTCTTTGGCTGCCGTCGCGCTGCGTTGCGCGAGATTGCGAACCTCGCCCGCCACGACCGCGAAGCCGCGGCCTTCCTCACCGGCGCGTGCGGCTTCCACGGCGGCATTGAGCGCAAGAATGTTCGTCTGGAACGCAATGCCTTCGATCACGTTGATGATTTCGCCGATCTTGCGCGAACTTTCCGTAATGCCGGCCATTTTCTCGACCACATCGTTGACGACTTCGCCGCCGCGCGCAGCGACGCTCGACGCGTCCTTCGCCAGCTCGGACGCGGTTGCCGCGTTGTCGGCGTTCTGCGTGACGGTCTTGGTGAGTTCGTCCATGCTGGCGGCGGTTTGCTGCAACGACGCGGCCTGTTCTTCGGTGCGGCTCGACAGGTCGAGGTTGCCTGCGGCGATTTCCTTCGACGCCACCGTGATCGTCTCCGCCGAACTCTTGATGCGCGCGACGGTGGCCGCGAGTTGATCGCGCATTTCGCGCAACGAGAAGAGCAGGCTCGACGAGTCGTCGCGGCGCAAGTCGATAGGCGTGGCCAGGTCGCCGCGCGCGATGCGCATGGCGATGTGCGCCGCCGCGGACGGCTCGCCGCCGATCGAGCGCGACACGTTGCGCACCACGCGCGACGCGACGAACGACACCAGCACCCCCAGCACCAGCAGCATGGCGCCGGAGCGCAGCAGCGTCCTGTAGAACTGCGCCTGGATGTCGTCCATATAGGCACCGGCGATAAAGTCCCAGTTCCACGGAGCGAAGCGCTTCACATAGCCGATTTTTTCGCTCGGCTTCGTCTCGCCGGGTTTCGGCCACCAGTAGCGCAGGTAGCCGGAGCCTTCGGCGGAACCGCCTGCCGCGGCGATGTCGTGGTACAGCGCGTTACCCTTGGCGTCGCGAAAGCCGCTCATGTCCTTGCCGTTGAGCTGCGGGCTCATCGGGTGAGCGACCATCACCGAGTCGCTGCGCACGATCGTCACGTAGCCGGACGTGCCGTAGCGCTGTGCGACGACGCGGGCGATGGCCTGCTGCCTGGCGTCGTCGACGGAAAGCTTGCCGGCGTCGGCCTGCTTCGCGTAATCGGCGACGATCGACGCCGCCATGTCGGTGACATCGGCAAGCGCCGAGCGGCGTGCGTCCATCTGCGCGCTACGCGCTTCGAACGCGTTGACTACGGTGACGATCAGCAGCGCCGCCCAGCAAAGCAGCAGCGGCACCCACAACTTCTGTTTCAGTGTCAGTCGGTTCATTATTGGATTCGACAGTGCGTTGAGCGCGAAATGGGAGAGGCGCGGGCGAGGCCGCGCCATAGTTCGCATAACGGCTGTCGAAGCGGATTCTTTATCCGCGTGCCGCAGAATTGGGCAGGCAAGGCGCGGCTGTTGCGAAGCCGTGCCTCTTCAGAAAGCGGTAAAAAGTCAGAACGCCGAACTTTGCGCGCTCATTGTTACGTCAACCGCGCGTATCGACCCACTCGTGCGCCCAGCGTGCGGAATGCTGGAGGGCCTCTTCTTCGTCGGCGAAATAATCGAGTGAATAGAACTGATACAAGCCTTCGTTGCGCGCACTGTCGGCGCGTTCGAGCAGCAGGTTGGACGAGAAACTACCGTCGGGCAGACGATGCGCCGAAGGTTTGACGGCATAGCCGTTGTAATGATGAATATGTTTGTTTTGCATTTATATTTTAATAATGTGCGAGTGCGCGCCCGCCGTGCGAACTTCCATTGAGTCGCGCGGACGAGCCGATTCGAAGCCATTGCGAGCCGAATCAGAACGCAGCCGAAAAGCTAAAAGGCGTTGAAGCCGAACGGGGAATGAGGTGCAACGAGGCGTTTGGCGCTCAGGCGAGTTGCCGGTACGGCTGCAACTCCAAAGCGATCGCGCGCCAACTGTGGGAGATGAAGCTCCGCGAGGATGTCGCTGCAGCCCGGTGTCCGATGCGGGACACCGAGCCCTTCAAACTTGACTTAGAGCGGCTTGATGTTGGCCGCTTGCAGACCCTTGGGGCCTTGCTTCGTTTCGAAGCTCACCTTCTGATTTTCAGCGAGCGTCTTGAAGCCGTCGGCACGGATTTCGGAGAAGTGCGCGAACAGGTCGTCGCCGCCCTTGTCCGGAGTGATGAAGCCAAAGCCTTTGCTGTCGTTGAACCACTTAACGGTACCGGTATCCATGAAGAATCCTTGAGAAAAGAAAATAGAAAATATGCCCTGCGAAAGAGCGGGAGAAGCGTCAAGGAGGGAGAGGACAACGAATACCGCTGAGGGAGCGAGACATTGATGAACAGCAATCGAACTTCTTGAACTTCGGGTGCCACAGTAACCGCTGTGGCACACCAGCGTCAACATTTAACTTGTAACTGTTCTCTGTGTTCGCGCTCACCTATGTGACCCTGTTTGCGGCCGGCTTGCCGCGGCCACCGGCCAAGCCGCTTTTCTGGACGCAGTGTCAGATGCCCACTTTGTGCGCCGTCACGATGAGACGCAAGCCGAGAGCGGCGACCGCACTCGCGGCGATGCGATCGATCCAGGCCTTCCACTGCAGATAGATTTCGCGCGGACGCTTGCTCGAAAAGCACAGGGCGACAACGGTGTACCAGCCCGCCTCGATACCGAAGATCGCGGGCGGCAACGCGAAATAACACCACAGCGGCGGATGCTGCGGCAAAAGCGCGGCGAAGATACTGCCGTAGTACACCGCTGTTTTCGGATTGCTGAGTTGCGTGCTGAGGCCAATCCAGAACGATTTGCGTGGATTGGTCGAGGCGCGTTGGGCCGCGTCGAATGCAAGCGGTTGGGCGGCGCCGCGCCAGATCTTCGAGGCCAGATAAACCAGGTAGAGCCCGCCGGCCACTTTAAGGCCGATATAAAGCCATTCGACGGTGGCCAGCAACGTGTATAAGCCGAGCAACGCGATACCGCTAAAAAACACGCCGCCGATTCCCATGCCGAGGGCCGTTGCAAGACCGTCGCCGCGCGACAGACCGATTGCATTGCGCGCGACGATGACGAAGCTCGGTCCCGGACTCATCGCGCCTAATAGCAGCGCAGCGAGGATGGTGAGGACGGCAGTTGAGGCTGGCATGGCGATGTCTCCTTCCCGAGTTTTCGTACGTTTTCCTGTGCGTGGGTTTTGAATGCGCAGTGTCGCACAGTGTCGTCGGAACATAGCACGGACGCTGGGCTGATGCTCTCTGCTTTACTGCATCGCCTTCACGTCGACGATACGCATAATGCAATAACCAATAAGAAGCCCTACTGAATACAAGGGCGTCCACGCTGGCTGCAAGCAAAATTATTTGAATGCTAGAATCGCCTTCCATACGCTGAAGCTGCTTCGGGGCACCGGGGCACGCGGGCGCGGTTCGAGCAATGGCGGCGGATCCCCCAAATCCAGGATTTTATATGCATGATTTCCAGATGCGATTTTTGCGCATCGGGAGAGGCGTTGCAAGTTTCGCTTGCACGCAGTGCATGTCCATCATGCGTGAATAGCGCGCAGGCTTCGCGTTCTTTTAGCCAAGCCCATTTTATTTCCACCGCGAGCATTATTAGCTGCGATATCGGTACTCATGAAAGAGCGAGAAGAACAACAACGGCTGTTCGAGCAGGACGGAAATGCGCGTGAACGCCTCGTCGTGTGGATACGCCGGCGCATGGACGAATACGGCATCACAATTGAAGCGCTCGCCGAGTCGATCGAGGCGGACGCCAATGCGAAACGCGCAGTCATGTATCGCGACGCGTTCGGCAATACGTGGGACGGACATGGCGACAAGCCGGACTGGCTCGCGCGCGCTATTTACGCGGGACAGAACATCGACCACTTCCGCTGCTGAGCGCGAGCGGAGCGACTGCAGTCTGCGGGCCGGTTGCAGAGCCGCCGGCGTGTGCCCTGGTCGTTGATCGTGCAGGCGATCTCCCTTAACATCCCCGGGTCGTTGCCGGCGGCGCGCTATTTCCTTTCTCCCCGATGGGCGCGCGGCACAGAACTGGAAGCTGCATGCCGTACCGTCAATCCACGCCTTCATCGCCATTTCCACATTTTCATTTCGCTGTCTGGCTTCGTTATGTCGCCGTAATCGGCTTGTTGTGGCTGAACGTCGGCTGGACGTTCGGCGCGACACACGAGCCGGTCCGGCATGCGTCGGTGGGCGCAAACCGTCATGTCTCGCCGCCCGCGCGACCTGTATCGAAGGTGAAAGCGCATAACGGCGGCAAAGCGAAAAAAGCCGTTGCGCGCAAGGCACGGCAGCGCGTCGCACACAAGCGCAGGCATGGTGTCCAACATGAGCATTCGCTGCATGCAAGCAAGCTCGCGCCCAAATCGCGCCGGCAGGCCGCGCGCATCGCACGCGAGCCGCGCAGTCCGAGGCGCGCGGCGGGCATGCAAGTGCAGGGCAACCGGCAGCCGGCGGCTTCACGCAATGGGATAAACGCCGCAGGAACGGCGCACGCGGGCCTGCGCCTGTTGCCGCGCTGCGGCTATACGCCAAGGTCGCGCGCATTGTTGCGTGCGCGCTCCGTGTTTGTCGTCGACGAGCGAACGCAGACCGTGCTCACCGAAAAAGAGGCCGATCGCGTGATGCCGATTGCTTCGGTATCCAAATTAATGACGGCGGTCGTGTCGCTCGATGCGCGCCATGCGCTCGATGCGCCGCTTCGCGTCACGGTTCAGGATCAGGATTTCGACAAGTTCACCGGTTCGCGTCTGAGCGTGGGCTCGGTGCTGTCTCGCCACGACATGCTGCATATTGCGCTGATGTCGTCGGAGAATCGCGCGGCGGCCGCGTTGAGCCGCGACTACGCCGGCGGCCGACCCGGCTTTGTCGCCGCGATGAACGCCAAGGCGCGCGCGCTCGGCATGCGCCGCACGTCGTTCGTGAATGGCACCGGCTTGTCGCCGCGTAACGTATCGACGGCGCGCGACCTCGCTCGGCTCGTGGCTGCGGCGAGCCGCTATCCGCTGATTCGCGCGTATTCGACGGACCGCGATCAGATGGTCTTTCCTGGCGGCCCGCGCGCGAGCCTGAGCTATCACAACTCCAATGCACTCGTGAGAAGCGGCGACCGGTCGATCGTGCTGCAGAAAACCGGCTTTATCAATGAGGCGGGGCACTGCGTGGTCGTCAGAATGAGGGTGCACGGCAGACCCATCGACATTGTCGTGCTGGGCGCACCGGGTCCGCGCGACCATATTGCGGACGTAATCCGAATCCGCCGCTGGCTGCGCTGCTCGTTACAGTGAAGCGCGGCGGTCTTAAGCAGGCGCGAAAAAAAGCCCGCGCAAGGCGGGCTTAACTACTCGGAGTTTCGTGATCCAGTCGCAGGACGGATCGCCTTCAGTGTAGGTGAAAGCTGAATGAAAGTATAGAAAATCCGCGTTACAGGTCGAAAAATACCGTTTCCTTGTCGCCCTGCATGTGGATGTCGAAGCGATACACGTTGGCCGTGTTCGGATCGCGGCGCGCAATCAAGGTGTCGCGGCGATCGGCGGGAACGGCCGTCAATACCGGATCGCGCGCGTTTGCTTCGGCTTCGTCCTCGAAATAGATGCGCGTGAACGTGTGCAGCAGCATGCCGCGCATCGTGACGATTACATTCAGATGCGGCGCCTCGTCCGCGCTCACGCGGCCGGGCTTGATGGTTTCCACGACAAAGCGCTTGTGCGGATCCGTGCCCGTGCCGACCCGCGCAAAGCCGCGAAAACCGCTCTTCAGGATTTCTTCGCGCGACTCCGGATAGCGGCCGTTCGCGTCCACTTGCGACACTTCGAGCATGGCGTCGCCGATTGCGTTGCCGTCGCCGTCGAACACCTGGCCGACCAGCGTGATGTGTTCGCCGGCGGCCTCGCGGTCCGCCAGGACCGGCGTGAACAGGCTCTTGAAGTCGAAGTCGTATTGCTGCGGGCACAGGCCGTACGCGAAGTACGGTCCCACCGTCTGGGAGGGCGTTTGCTTGAGAGTGGTCATGGCTTAGCGCTCCATCGGAGTTTCGTTGCGGCCGCGCAGCACGATGTCGAAGTCGTAGCCGAGCGCGTAGGCCTCTTGCGTGGTGTCGAGCGAGAAGTTCGCGATCAGACGGTCGCGCGCGTGCTCGGGCGTGCCTTGAAAGATCGGATCGAACGCGAGCAGCGGGTCGCCCGGGAAATACATTTGCGTGACGAGGCGCGAGCCGAAGTGCTCGCCGAACAGCGAAAAGTGAATGTGATTCGGACGCCACGCGTTCGGGTGATTGCCCCACGGGTAGGCGCCGGGTTTGATCGTCAGAAAACGATAACGGCCTTCGTTGTCCGTGATGCAGCGGCCCGCGCCGAGGAAGTTCGGATCGAGCGGCGCGTCGTGCTGATCGACCTTGTGCACATAGCGGCCCGCCGCGTTGGCCTGCCAGATTTCGACGAGCGTGTTGCGCACCGGGCGGCCGCCCTCGTCGAGCACGCGGCCCGTCACGATGATGCGTTCGCCAAGCGGTTCGCCGTTGCGCACCGCATTGCGTGTGAGATCGTTGTCGAGCGCGCCGAGGTCTTCCGCGCCGTACACGGGCACGCGCTGGTCGCGCAGCCTTTCCTTCAGCGGAATCAGCGGGCGAGTCGGGCCGCGTTTCACCGACGAACCGTAGCTCGGATAGATGTACTCGGGATGCGACGCGAAATCGCGCGCGCTCAAAAAGGAATCGTCCATCAGTGTCTCCTTCGGGGATTGTGAGATACGACGTTGTGGAGTCACTTTATCCAAACTGTCCGGTTATGAAAAATGACGTTTTGGCGCTTTTCGTATAACCTTCTGTTATGCAACGAAGTCTCGCGGACAGCCGCGTCAAATTCCGTCATCTGCAGTGCTTTCTGGCCGTGGCCCAGTTCGGGAGCGTCCAGCGGGCGGCTGACAGCCTGTCAATCACGCAACCCGCCGTCTCGAAGACGGTCGCCGAACTCGAAGCCATGCTCGGCGTGAAACTGTTCGAGCGCGGCCGTCACGGCGCCGTGCCGACGCGCGAGGGGCAACTCTTCATGCCGCACGCGAGCGCCTGCGTGAGCGCGCTGCGCCAGGGCGTCGATCTGCTGGCGCGCGCGGAAGGCGCGGCTGCGGCCACGCTCGAAGTCGGCATTCTGCCGACCGTCGCCGGCGCGCTGATGCCGCCTGTCCTCAAGCGCTTCGGGTCGCTGTGGCCGCGCGTGATAGTGCGTCTCGCAACCGGCGCGAATCCGGAACTGCTCGAGCGCCTGAAAGCAGGCACGATCGAATTCGCGGTCGGCCGGCTCGCCGATCCCGAGCGAATGGTCGGCCTCAGTTTCGAGCAGTTGTTCAGCGAGCCGTTGATCGCCGTCGTGCGGGCAGGGCATCCGCTCGATGCCGCGCCGGGCCTGCCGTCCGCTGCCCTGCAGGATTTTCCGGTGGTATTGCCGCCGTTCGGCACGCTGATCCGGCAGTCGGCGGACAGTCTGTTGAGCGCATGGGGCGTGCTGCCGTTGTCCGCGTTTGTCGAAGTATTGTCGGTTTCGACGGGCCGTGCATTGACGCTCGAGAACGACGCCGTCTGGTTCGTGCCGCTGAGCGCGGTGGAATACGAACTCGCGCACGGCATGTTCGTGCGCCTGCCGCTGCCGTTTGCGGGCACCGACGAACCCGTCGGCCTGATCCGGCGCTCCGACACGCAGCCTTCGCCGGTGGGGCGAGCGTTTATCGACGCCGTGCGGGAAGTCGCGCAATTGAGGATGGCGGCGAGCGGCGGCGTGGCGGCGAGCAAAGTGCCACGCAAGCGGGTGCGCCGCACGGCGCCCGCAAGCTGACAGGTTCGGCGCGTGGCTTGAACGCGCGCGCAATGCGCCGCCGTGGTGAACCATTCAGTACAAAATGAAGTTGCGAAGCGGGCGCGAGCCGGTGTAAAAACACGGGCATAAACCGCCGACGACCGAGCGACGTCGCGTCACATCGCTCGGGCAGTGTCACACTGCGAGTTCAGCGCGGTTTGCACGCGATCAGCAATATGTGAAACAGCGCGGAAGACAGCGTCGAAAGTCAGCCTCGAAAGTCAGCCTCGAAAGACAGTAAAGGAGATTGCCATGCCCAGCGACTTGCCCACTCCCGAGGCCGCGCTTCGCGCCGTGTCCGCGCCCGAGCACAATCCGCTCGGCACGGCCGGCTTGGAATTCGTGGAATTCGCCTCGCGCGATCCGCAGGCGCTTGGCGACACGTTCACCCGGCTCGGCTTCAAGGCGATTGCGCGCCACATCAGCAAAGACGTCACGCTCTACCGGCAGGGCGAAATGAATTTCCTCATCAACGCGGAGCCGGATTCATTCGCCGCGCGCTACGCCGAGGAATATGGCGCGGGCATTTGCGCGATCGGCATTCGCGTGGCCGACGCGCAGCGCGCTTTCGACCGCGCAATCGAACTGGGCGCGTGGGCGTTCGAAGGCGAGCGCATCGGCGCTGGCGAGCTGCTGATTCCGGCGATTCAGGGCATTGGCGACTCGCACATCTACTTCGTCGACCGTTGGCGCGGGCGCGGGGGCCAGCGCGGCGGACTCGGCGATATCTCCATCTTCGACATCGACTTCCGTCCGATACAGATCGATACCGCACACGCGGACCTGAGCCACGCGGGCACCGGCCTTATCGCTGTGGATCATCTGACGCAAACGGTCGGGCAGGGTCGCATGCAGGAGTGGCTCGACTTCTATCGCGATCTGCTGAATTTCCGCGAGATCCACGAACTGCACGCCAACTGGCACGTGTCGGCGGAATCGCGCGTGATGGTGTCGCCGTGCGGCGCGATCCGCATTCCGCTCTATGAAGAGGGCACGCGCCGGACCGATTTGATGCACCAGTACTTGCCCGATCATCCGGGCGAGGGCGTGCAGCACATTGCGCTGGCAACGGACGATATCTTCAGTTGCGTCGAGCAGCTGCTGGCCAACGGCGTCGAGTTCGTGGAGCCGCCGCCGCGCTACTACGAGCAGTTGGACGCGCGTTTGCCGGGACATGGTCTCGACGTCGCGCGGCTGAAGCGCACGCACGTTCTCGTGGATGGCGAGATCGGCGCCGACGGCGTACCGCAATTGTTCTTCCAGACCTTCGTGCGTCGCCGCGCCGGCGAGATTTTCTTCGAGATCGTGCAACGCCAGGGGCACCATGGATTCGGCGAGGGCAATCTTAACGCGCTTGCCCAGGCCCGCGCGTGACGCGCGGAAATCGCGCTATGTCTTCGACGATTCGCTGACGGCCGGCGCTTGCGGGAGATCGGCGCTCGTCGCCATCCATAATACTTCGGCGTCCTCTTCACTTGTCGACACCGCGGCGTGGCCCGTGCGGCTGTCGAAGTAGAGACTGTCCCCGGCATTCAGATGCGTCGGCGCATACAGCTCGGAATAGAGGCACACGCTGCCGCTGATCACATACAGAAATTCTTCGCCTTCGTGACGGCCCCAGTCGTCGAAGGCGTCGAGCGTATGCGCTGAAATGCGGATGCGAAACGGCAGCATCGCCTTGTGCGCGAGTTCGGTGGCGAGCAATTCCATTTGATAGCCGCGATAGGCGTGGCGCTGGCCCTCGCCTTTGCGCGTCAACGCGCGGCGTCCGCTTGCGCTGACCTTCGGCGTCGAGCCGAACAACTCGCCGATTTCGATTTTCAGACCCAGAACGATTTTCTGCAGCACGTCGAAAGTCGGGGACATGAGGCCGTTTTCGACCTTGGAGAGCGTCGAGCGCGACACGCCGCACAGGCGGCTCGCGGTTTCGAGCGTCAGGTCCTGCGACTGACGGGCGGCGCGCACGCGCCGGCCGAGGTCGGCGGTGGAAGGTTCTGCGGGCTTGGTGGTATGGGTGTCCATAAGCTGCTGCGTGGGTTGCGACTGACGGCGGGTGTATTCAGTGTTTCCGATAATAACATTGGGAGTCGCGCGACTAGCCTCCGGCGCGATGCTCGCCCGAGCGGCCTCGACTCACGCAGCGGCGAGGCCGGGCAAGCAGTTTTTCTGATTGGAAACGCCTGGGCGGCCCACGCAATCTGCTTAATAGATTTTTGATTTCCGCGCATCGGATTATCTCCGCATTCAGGCGCGACCCGACATAAAATAGCCATCTTGAAAGCCATATGCTGAAGGCATAGTGATTAATTCTGTTAAAACTCGCGCGCCGCGATTGATTTATCGTTCCGATGCATTACGATGCTGAAACTAAAAAATAGCGTCAAGAACATAAAATCGATCCATGTCGCAGAATCGGAAAAAAAGGCCATCGGGAAATCAGACGCGCAGAAAACCGCTTGGCAAAGCGCAGCTGTTGCCGCACACGGTCGCGTACGTGCGCGAGCAGTCGCTCGGCTGGCATCTGGCATTGGCCGCCTTTAAAGCGGGCAAGGGTAACGGCGAATTGCTGGCTAAACTCGTTAAGGTGCTTTATCTCGCCTGGTATCTTCAGGAGGCGGGTTTTGGGGCGGTGGAGCGCGAGGTTTATCTCGACGCCGAGCATATTCTCGATGCCGCGGCTCGCGGCGCGAGCCGCGATGTCTGGATAATTGAAACCGCCGACTGTTTCCCGATTATCGCCATTCTCGATTTGCATGAGCGGCAGTTGCTTGGCGCGCCCGTGTGTGCCGTAGATAAAGCCGAAGCGCGCGTCGTGCGGTTCGGCAGGAGCGAAAGCAGGGCGCCGTGGTGACGCCCCCTGCGGGCTAGAAGGTCTCCCAATCCGAATCGGACGCTTTGCCGGACGGCTTCTCAGCGACCGCCGGCATGGCGACGGCCGCCGCTACCGGCTCATTCTTGCGAGGCGCAGCCGGCTCACTCGCGGCAGACGATCCGCTTGGCCGCGGCGCGGCGGCCCGGCTCGCCGGCGTCTTCCTGACAGCCGGTGCGGCTGCGGCACGCGCGCGCGGCGCCATGGCGGGCGCGGCGGGCGCAGCGCCCTGCTGAGCGCCCGCGACGCGGAAGATCGAGACCGCGCCGTTCAGTTTGACGGCCTGCTCTTCGAGCGACTGCGCAGCGGCGGCTGCCTCCTCGACGAGCGCGGCGTTCTGCTGCGTCACCGCGTCCATCTGCACGACGGCGCGATTCACCTGTTCGATGCCGTGGCTTTGCTCCTCGGAAGCCGCCGCAATTTCGCCGACGATGTCCGACACCTGCTTGATGGCCTGCTTGACTTCGTCCATCGTTGCGCCGACTTCCGTGGCCTGCTTTGCGCCGTCCTGAATCATGGCGACCGACGAGCCGATCAACTCCTTGATCTCCTTCGCCGCCGATGCCGAACGTTGCGCGAGGCTGCGAACCTCGCTCGCGACCACGGCGAAACCGCGGCCCTGCTCGCCGGCGCGGGCCGCCTCGACGGCGGCATTCAACGCGAGGATATTGGTCTGGAACGCGATGCCTTCGATCGTGCCCGTGATGTCGGAAATCTTGCTCGAGCTGCTGCTGATCTGGCCGATCGTATCCACCATTCCGTGCACTGCGTCATTGCCGGCATCGGCGATGTCGGTCGCTCGCGTCGCGAGGGCGTTGGCCTGGCGGGCATTGTCGGCGTTCTGTTTGACGGTCTCGGTGAGCTGCGTCATGCTCGACGCGGTTTCTTCGAGCGAAGCCGCCTGTTGTTCCGTGCGCGAGGAGAGGTCGATGTTGCCCGCTGCGATTTCCCGTGAAGCCACCGTCACCATTTCCGTGCCCGTGCGAATCGAGCCAATTGCAGTGGCCAGACGGCGCTGCATGAGCGCGACGGCGTGCAGCACGCTGTTGCCGCCGACCGTGCTGGCGTCGATCGGCGTTTGAAGGTCGCCTTCGGCGATCTGCTCGACGAGGCTTGCGACTTTCGCGGGTTCGCCGCCGATCTGCCGCACGATCGAGCGCGTGACCGCGAGACCCATGGCAAGCGCAATGCCGACGCCCACGACCGCACAACCGACGATCCACCAGGTGACGTCGCCGACGAGCGCCACGCCCGCCTCGGCACGCGCCTTTGCCGACGCATCGCGCAGGTTGGAAAACTCGATCAGGATCTTGCGGATTTTCACATGCAGCCCGTCGGTGTTCTCGCGCATCTCGGCAAGCGCGCCATTCTGGTCGCCTTGCCGCGCGAGCTCCTCGACTTTTTGCACCGACGCGAGATAGACCGGCCACGTGGCGTCGAAGTCGGCCAGCAACTGCTTTTGCCGATCGTCGAATTGATGCGTGCGCTCATAGTCGAACGCGGTGACGATTGCCGCCTCGCCGCTCTTGTTGAACGTGAGCGTCTCTTCACGACCCTTCGGGTCGGTTTTCACGACGTAATCGTAGAGCCGTCGATAGTGCGCCGCAGCCTGCCACGCAGCGGTGCCGATCTGCCGGATGGGCACGACCTCGCTGTCGTACATGGCGGTCTGCATGGTCGCGAGTTCGCGCACCTTGACCGCGCCGACGCTGCCGACAACGGCGGTGACGAAGGCCGAAAACAACAATGCGCCGACGAGTTTCTGATTCAGCTTGAGGCTGGCAAACAATTTCATGGTGACGAGTTCCTGTGGATCCTGGTCCTGCATCCGCTGATTCCCGAAAGTTCGGCGCGGGCAGGACAGAACAGGCGCCGCGGCTTGCGGCGGGTGAGTCGGCTGTTGCCTCGGAACTCGTGTAAACGGCTAAAGAGGCCGGATTCTGAAGGGCATATGCTGGAGTGGTGCGGCGACTTGCCTGGATTGGGCTACTGCTGCGATGACGCTTCCAGACGGCCCTTCAGTCGCAAGACTGCCGTGTCCGATTCCGATTGAATCCGCCCGCGCAGCACCGCCCAGTTCAATACCGCGAACCACAACGACGGCGCGCGATAAGTGAACTCGCGTTCGAACGCGGTTCCGTCGACGGTCGGGCTCAGCGAATAGCTGACCGTGCCGGCGGCTCTGCCATCAATCTTTCCTGCTATGACCCATCGGCTGGGGCGCACGCGTTGAGCGACGGTCCATACAACCTGCCCGCGTCGGCCGGCCACGCTGAATGCCTCTGTCACCTGCTCGTCCACATCGAGCGGATGGTCCACTGTGCCGCTGACCGCCAGTGACGACGGGTGCCAGTCCGGCCAGTGGGCTGGCGTCGTGACGTAATCGAACACGACCGGAGGAGGGCGCCGTATCGACGCCGTAGAAACGATGCGCGTGTCGAATCGAAGCCGCTGCGGTAAAGGGACGAAGAGCACCGCGAGAGCAACAAGCAGCGCGAAGGTTGCGACGATAAACCGTGTGCGGGTTTTCATGGCGCCTCCTGTCCAACGCTGTTGGACGCGAGGATATTTTATGGCGGGGCGGGAGGCGGTGGCTGATCGAAAACACCGAATAGCGCCGCAAATTTCATTCCAACGCGAGGTGACGTTAATTTGAATTCGGCCTTTTAGGGGGCGCGACGGCACGCCTCCCTCACCGCGCGTCGTTCTATCCCCACGCACATGCCGCATCAATCCGACTGTGCGCCAGCGCACAGTCGGCAACACATTTTTCGCGCCTAATTGCGCAGATATGTGGCCTTCCGGGAGATTGATCATGGCACGGGTCGAATTCGAGGTCAGCGAACGCACCATTGACACTGTCAGGCGGATCGAAGAGCGGTTCGTGTCGCACCACATCGACGTATCCATCAATGCGCTGCACCTCTTCGCGTTGACCCTGCATGCGCAAGAAGCGGAAGAAGAAAACAGGACGCGCTTAAACCGCATCGAAGAACTGCTGGACACGTTTTTCGGCGACGACGCCTTCTTCGACTATTACGGCTCCACCTACGGCAACCGCAAACTGACCTTCAATCGGGCGCTGCACGTGGTCCACCATTTCGGCGAACTAAGCAAGTTTCCGTGGACGCCGACACCCGATTAAGGTCGGGAATCTTCAAGCGGTCATGCAATGAGCACGGTCCCTCCACCGACGCCTGGCGCTACTCCGGCGCCCGCTCCGGTTCAAGCGCCGGCTCCGGCGCCACCGGTGCCACCGGCGCGCACCCAGACCGATTGGGTCGACCCCGATGCGCCAGGCTCGCCGTCGACCGACAGGTTGTATATCCGAAGCCAACTATTCACCGCGCGGATGAAAGCGCACGACGTTCTCCTGGAACATCTGAAGCAAACGGTCACCATCGCGAGTGCGACGCTTGCACTGACCATCGGCTTTATCAAGGACATTCTGGGGCCCGCCACCGGCAACCTGCGCGCGGAATGGCTGTTGAAAGCGTCGTGGGGCCTGCTCGGCCTCGTCATACTCCTCGCCATCTACGTGCTCGCTACGCTCATCAATAATCTCGACACGGCGGGCAGGAGCGCCGAGAAGGCATTCAAGGCGGGCGACAATCGCCTGCGGCAACTGGTCACGTTGGGCACGTTTCTGTCTTTCGGCGTGGGTATGCTATTTCTCGGCCTGTTCGCCGCGCTCAACTATGACAGTGTGGTGCACAGGCCGCCGCAAAACGTGGCGGTCGGTTCCGCGACACTGGCTATCGAGGCTGCAAAAAAGGCAACGCCGAACGCGCAGGACATCAAGCGTGTCGCCTCCGTCGATCTCATTCCGGGAGCGGGCGGTAGCGGATCACCCAGCGCGGTATGGCATGTGGTTCTCGAAACGCGCGGAACGCAATCGGCCGTCCCGCCCTCCGGCATCGCGAGCTCAGCTCGCCCGGCTGGCGGGGCGGCGAAACCGAAGGGCAAGCGCAGGCATACGGTCGTCAGCCATACTCCGCCGGCGCAGGCCGCCGACACATCGCCCGCTTTGCAGCGAGTCGACTACTATATCGACGCAAAGACCGGTGCAGTTACCGTGCAGCCCTAAGTGAGGGGGGTCACCCGGATTCGCCCGGATTCACCCGAGCCGGAACAACCCCACGACCTTCGACAACCCATGCGCCTGTTCATTCAACGTCGCCGAAGCGGCTGTTGACTGCTCAACCAGCGCCGCATTCTGCTGCGTGGCCTGATCCATCTCCGCGACGCTGCGGTCGATCTGACTGATCCCCGCGCTCTGCTCGCTCATCGCGCCGTCGATCTCGGCAATGACGCGATTCACACGGTCAATGCCTTCCACGATCTCCTGCATTGCCGAGCCGGCCGCCTGCACACGCTGCGCGCCCGTGCCGACACTTGCTTCGGACGCCTGAATCAAGTCCTTGATCTCGCGCGCCGCAGTCGCGCAGCGCTGCGCCAAGGTGCGCACTTCGCCGGCGACAACGGCAAAGCCGCGGCCGTTTTCACCGGCACGCGCCGCTTCCACCGCCGCGTTCAGCGCCAGAATATTGGTCTGAAATGCAATGCTGTCGATCACGCCGATAATTTCGGTGATGCGCGCGGACGACTTCGCAATCTCGTCCATCGTGCTGACCGCGCTCGTGACCACTTCGCCGCCGCGTGCCGCGGCCTGGCTTGCCGACGTCGCGAGCCGCGTCGCTTCGACGGCGGCTTCTGCGGACTGTTTGACGCTCGCGGTCAATTCCGTCAGCGCAGCAGACGTATTCTGCAAGTTGGAAGCCGACGTCTCTGTGCGTTGCGACAGATCGCGGTTACCCATTTCGATTTCACTCGTCGCCGTCTTCATGTTCTCGACGCCGGCCCGCACTTCATGCAGCACCGCGCCGATCTTCTCGACGAAAGCATTGAACGACGCGGAGATTTGCGAGACCTCGTCATTGCCGACAACCGGCAGACGATGCGAAAGGTCGCCGCTCCCCGAGCCGATCTTATCCATCGCGTCGCGCACCTTCGAGAGGCTGCGGAACGAGTGCGACGTAAAGAATGCAGCGACGCCCACGGCAGCCAGCGTCAGCAACACCATTGCCACGCCCAGTGCTTTGAGCACGTTGCCGAGGCCCGCGGTGGCTTCCGCCTTGTCGAGTGCAATGACCAGATACCAGTCGGTCCCATGCACCGGTTGCGCCTTGAGCAGTTTGGCGGCGCCGCCCAGTTCGACTTGCAGCGGCGCGGTGGCCTGCGCAAGCGAAGCGAGCGCATCAGGCGTGAGGGCCGCGGAAATGTCGGTCGCCTGCTTGAGCGTCAGCTTCGCATCCGGATGCGCGATCACCTGACCGTCGCGCGCGACGACAAACGCCAGACTTGCAGGCGTGGGGTGGACGGCGGCCACCACTTCGCGCACGCCTTCGAGCGGCACCGCGCCGCTCAATGCACCGGTCGGTTCGCCATTGCGAATCATCGGTGCAGCAAAGGAAACATAAGGCACGCCCGTCGACGCATCGCCGTACGGCTTCGTCACGATCAGTGTGCCTGCTGCAATCGCTGCCTTATACCAGGGACGCACGGTCGGGTCGTAGTCTTTCGGTGTGCCCGGACTCGTTGAAAAGAAACTTTTGTCCGTCCAGCCGACTGTCGTGATCGGGAAACCGTCGGCGTTACCCAGATGCTTGACGAAGCCTTGTGGATCGCCGTGCTCGACTTCTTCTGCAGTGGCCTTCACGGCTTGTGCCTTGGCTGCCACCCATTTGTCGATGGCGAGCGTATTGGCGCCCGCAATGGCGGTCAGGTTCTGCTCGATCGTCTCCATCGTATTGGCGCGCACCGTGACGTAGGTCGCGGCACCGGAAAGCGCGAGTGCGCCGATGACGGTCGCCGACGAAATGGTCAGAATGCGGGTGCGGAGTGAGGACATCGTGTTTTCCGTGAGGGTGAAAGGGGTACTGCACGAATCGAACGCCGGTTGCGACGCCTTTAGCGCGGTTCTGCCGGGGCCGCGGATCGGGAGCCTTTTTACGGACTACGGCGGAAAAAGGCAGAACTTGAGGTTCGAGGGTAGCGAAGGCACGACGGGCGCCAGTGTCGGCGGCGCGGCCTGGGAATCCTGCGCGCGGGCTCAGAGAACGAATAATTAAGCGGCCACTGCGTCGGGCAATCTCGGCGTCGAGGCTTGCGACCCCTAGCTCCCCATGACCTTCTTTGATTTCTTTTTCTTCGCGCCCGGTTCGACTCCAATGCGCGAGTCACGCCTGCTGACGAGTTTGACCAGCGTGCCGGCAATCGCTTCGAAGTCCTCATTCCTTTGCGACAGATAAAGCCATTTGCCCAGCACAGGATGCGGCGCGAGTTCCGGAAACTCGCGAACAAGATCTGCATGCCGTTCACGTGACGTACACACCAGCAGCCCATTCCACGGTTCTTCGCCATCGCCGACCGAGAGGCACAGCAGGCCGTCCATATAAGCGGCTTCGAAACCGAACATGCGTTTTCTCATGAAGCCCGCGTCGTCGTTCAATGGGTCGAACACCCATAGCAATGAGTTCTTGACGGTTGATCCCATAAGCGCTCCTTTTTCGAAGGCTTATCTTAGAGCGGATGCTGTGAAAGCGCATCTTCAGCTCATCCCAAAAGACCTTTTGCGGGTCCGCTGCTTTATAATTATCGAGTCGTTGGGAAACACCTGGCGACCAGGTTTAGCAGCCTGCGATACAAACCGCACACCCGCTCAGGCGGGTCGTGCGTCTACTGCTGCACGTCTATATTGTCTATGGGTGGGCCGTGGTGGGGGAGCCGCGAGGCTCGCCGGTTTGTTTGTATCCCGGTCTGCTAACCCCGCTACGTGCCCGCTCACCCACCTTGCAAGCGAGTGTCGGGCGATCTGAAGAAGTAAAACAGGAGATCGCAGCATGAGCAAATCCACCAAGAATCCACTCGCCATGCGCCCGCCCGTCGACGCCCTTCAACACGAAAAGCTCGCCCCGTCGGCGTTCGATCTATGCGACCGGCAATTGAGTCAACTGAATGCCTTGACGACGCTTGCGGCCTCGATATGTAGGATTCCTGCTATTACCAGCGATGAGCGGCACCGTCGCCAGACCATGCTCGAATTGCTCGTCGACACGGCGGAACAGTATCAGCGCGAATTGGAATGCGACCGTGCGTGAGTTGTATCAGGTGATCGCGCTCGACGCGAAAGGGGTGCCGCAAAGCCGTATTACGGCGAGCCGTGCGACGCGGCTTCTTGCAGAGGCATCGCAGATAGCGCAGCAGGAGCCCGAGTCAAGCGGGAACGCTGTGACTTTGCAGCATTGAAAGGCTGGGCGAGATAAAACAGCGTGCAATTGCAGCGGGAAACGCAGAAGGCGCAGAATGAACAGCGCCTTCCGTCGGCGGCAAAGCGCCGCATGCCCACGCGAAACCCGCTGTCACTGAGCCGGCGCGCCAGATCCGGTTTGCGACGATCCCGTCGCCGTCGAGCCATACCCCGTGGTGTCGCTTTGCGCCATCGCATTCTGCGCGGCGACGCGAGCTTCGGCTGCCTGAATATCGGCGGGATAGTTCGCATCCACGGCCGTCGCCGGGTTGTAGCCGGCCTGTTCGATCTGCTTTAACTGCGCCTTCACTTCGGCGCGCGTGAGCGGCTGTTCCGACTGTGCAAACGAGGCGGCCGGCGCAGCCAGAACAACGGCGAGCGCGACTGCTCTAATCAGCGTTTTCATATGCTTCCTCCGGGAATGGCGTTCCGATGCCGCAGCGGATTCTCGGCACCATGCGCGGATTGTAGGAAGCGGTTATGCAAGAGGAAACGTCCAATACAGTAATTCAGTCTTGCAGCAATTGATAAGTCGGCTAGCTGTAATCGAGCACGTCAGCCTTTGCAGCGAGCTGTCACACGCCCTGGCGCACACCCACGCAGTATGCCGTGACCTGGCGGTACGTGTCGCCGGGCCGCAGAATGACATCTTCCTGTTCTGCCGGCATATTCACCTGGTTCGGAAAACCGCCCGCTTCGAGACAAAGCCCGGCATGCGCCTGATAGACCACTCCGCCGCGCCCCGCTTCGCCTTTCAACCAGTTGCCGCTGTAAAACTGCAAACCTCGCTGATCCGTTGAGACGGTCAATTCGCGGCCGCTGCCGGGGTCGTAGAGACAGGCGACTTCGCGCAGATTGCCGGAGCCACCAGCCGCGTTGCGTAACACATAGCAGTGATCGAATCCGCCTGCCTGCACCAGTTGCGCGTGCGGCCAGTCGAGGCGCGCGCCAATCGGCGCGCTTTGCCGGAAGTCGAATGCGTTGCCCGCCACATCGGCGAGGCGCGTAGGGATCATGGCCGCGTCGACTTCGAAGAACTGATCCGCGTCGATTGACAGCATATGTCCGCGAATATCGGTGCCGGGGCGTCCCGTCAGATTGAAGTAGCCGTGGCTCGTGAGATTGAGCGGCGTGGCGGCGTCCGTCATGGCTTCGTATTCGATCGTCAAGGTGCCGTCGTCGTCGAGCGTATAGCGGACTTGCGTGGTCACATTGCCGGGAAAGCCGGCATCGCCTTCCGGCGACTCGAGGCGCATGAGCAGAGACCCGTTGTCTTCGCTCACGTCCCATATCGCGCGATGAAAGCCGACGCTCCCGCCATGCAACAGTTTCGTGCCTTCATTGCGGTCGAGCGTGTACTCAATGCCGTCGAGCGTAAAGCGTGCGTCGGCAATGCGGTTCGCCCAGCGGCCAATCAGGCCGCCCATATAAGTTGTGGCCGCAACATATTGAGCGGGCGTGTCGTGGCCGAGCAGAATGTCGCCGAGTCGTCCGGCGCGATCCGGCGCGTGCCACGAAACGAGTGTGCCGCCCAGATTGCTGATGGCGACCTTCATGCCGTGCGCGTTGCGCAGTGTGAAGAGCGACACCGGGTCTCCGCCTCTCAGCGCGCCCCATGATTCGGAGGAAAGTTGTGCAATGCTGATCATGTCGTCGATAAAGAATAAGAGAGTAAAAGCATGCTCAGCCTGGCTCGGAAGCCTGAGTCGAGTTGGCGCGCTCCTGATACTCGCGCGGCGTGCATCCCAGCTCGCGGCGAAAGACCGCATACATGTATTGCAATGACGTGAAGCCGCAGCGTATGGCCACTTCGGCGCTGGACGCATCGCGCTTCGCAAGCAGCGCCTTCGCGACGTCGAGTTTGTGGCGCAAAATTTCCTGATGCACCGTGCATTGCCGCTCGCGTCGAAAGTACTCTTCGAGCGACGAACGCGACACGCCGACATAATCGGCCACCTGTTCCGTGCGAATGCCCTGGCACGCGTACTGACGAATAAAGTGCCGCGCGCGCATCACATACGGACTCGCGAGTGGTTGGTGCTTCGTCGATTCGAGCACGTTGATGCCGACAGGCGGCACCAGAATGCGCCGCCCTGGAAAGCGGGCGCCCCGCAACATCTGGTGCAGAAGGTGAGCAGCGGTGCGGCCCATTTCCTCGGTGCCCTGAATGACCGACGAAAGCGGAATGCGCGTGAGCGTGCGCGTGAGCGGATCGTTGTCGATGCCGATAATCGCGACTTCCTCGGGCACGGGAATGCCGGCAATCAGGCACGCTTGCAGCAAATGCCTTGCACGCGCGTCGGTCACGGCAATGATGCCGACGGGCTTCGGCAACTCGCGCAGCCATGCGGTGAGTTGCTCGGTCGCCTGATTCCATGAAGGTGCACTGGTCGACAGGCCGCGATAAACCTCGCTCTGAATCTGCTCCGCGCTGTGGCCGTCCGCGTGACGCAGATGCGCGAAGGCAAGCTCACGCTCCTGCGCCCAGCGGTTTTGCTGCGCCTGCGGCAGGCTGTATAGCGCGAAATGCTCGAGGCCCGCGCCGATCAAATGCGTGTAGGCGAGGGAGACGAGCTTGCTGTTATCGGTCGCAATATAGGGTAAGTCCGGAGGATACTGCGCCGGGTCCTCGAATGACGAGCCCACTGCGACCACCGGCAACGGACAATCGCGGAGCGCTTCGCTCACGGCTGGATCGTCGAAATCGGCGATGATGCCGTCGCCGTCAAAGCGCTCGATGCCCGCCAGCCGGCAGCGAAAATCTTCTTCCAGAAAGAGATCCCACGCCACGCGCGTGGACAGGAGATAGTTGCCGATGCCGGTAATGATCTCGCGGTCGTAGACCTTGTTCGCGTTGAACAGCAGCGCGATTCGATGCGTCGTCTGGGGTGTTGGCGGACGGGTCATGGCGGTGAGCGGCATGCGAGTCGTCAACCCGCAGTACCTTTGTCTCCTGAGTCCTTGTTTTTAAGCGTCCGGTTATTCTAGGCCGCGAATCGCGCGCCTGGGCAAAACAAAACGGCGGGCGGTAAGAAACATCAAGCACACTGCGCAATTTCGCAATTGCCGATGCCTCGTGCAAGCGGCAGCATGGCGTCACCTTATCGACCGGCCCGGCCATGTCGCACGGGTTGCGGTGCAACATATCCCTTTAGATGGGAAGGAGACGCTGATGTCCTACTTCGAACATATTCCCGAGATCCGTTATGAAGGCCCGCAATCGGACAATCCGCTTGCGTATCGCTACTACGATAAAAGCAAAAAGGTCCTCGGCAAAACGCTCGAAGAACATCTGCGCATTGCAGTGTGCTACTGGCATACCTTTGTGTGGCCGGGCGTGGACATTTTCGGCCAGGGCACGTTCAGGCGCCCCTGGCAGCAGCCCGGCAACGCCATGGAAATGGCGCATCTGAAAGCGGATGCCGCATTCGAATTCTTCTCAAAGCTGGGCACGCCGTATTACACCTTTCACGATACCGATGTCGCGCCGGAAGGCACAAGCCTGAAGGAATACAGCGAGAATTTTTCCCGCATAGTGGACTACCTGGCGCGCAAACAGCAGGACACGGGCATAAAACTGCTGTGGGGCACGGCCAATCTGTTTTCGCATCCGCGTTATGCGGCCGGCGCGGCGACGAGTCCCGATCCGGAGACCTTCGCCTTTGCCGCCACGCAGGTACGTCATGCGCTTGACGCGACGCAGCGGCTCGGCGGAGAGAATTATGTGCTGTGGGGTGGACGCGAAGGTTACGACACGCTGCTCAATACCGACCTCGTGCGTGAACGCGATCAACTCGCGCACTTCCTGCATATGGTGGTCGAGCATGCCCACAAGATGGGCTTCAAAGGTTCTCTGTTGATCGAGCCGAAGCCGCAGGAGCCGACCAAGCATCAATACGATTACGATGTCGCGACCGTGCACGGCTTCCTGCTGCAATACGGGCTCGAGAAAGAAATCCGCGTGAACATCGAGGCGAATCATGCGACGCTTGCCGGCCACTCGTTTCATCACGAGATCGCGACGGCGTATGCGCTCGGCATCTTCGGCAGCGTGGACGCGAATCGCGGCGATCCTCAAAACGGCTGGGACACGGATCAATTCCCCAACAGCGTGGAAGAGCTGACACTTGCCTTCTACGAAATCCTGCGGCACGGCGGCTTCACGACGGGCGGCATGAACTTCGACTCGAAAGTGCGCCGGCAAAGTGTGGATCCTGAAGATCTGTTTTATGGCCACGTGGGCGCAATCGATAACCTCGCGCTCGCTGTCGAACGCGCGGCTGTGCTGATCGAAAACGACCGCCTCGGCCAGTTTAAACGTCAGCGTTATGCAGGATGGGACGCCGAGTTCGGCCGCAAGATTCTGTCCGGCGACTACTCGCTGTCGACACTCGCAGCCGAGGCGTTGTCGCGCGATCTGAATCCGCAGCATGTGAGCGGTCAGCAGGAACGCATGGAAAACATCGTCAATCAGGCTATTTATAGCGGACGCTAAAGAGCATCGTTGCAATCGAAGAAGACGCGCGGGCGTGTCCCGCGCGAAAACAAAAAGAAGCTTTGGGTTGTCGCTTGTCCGGACCTGCGGCTCGCAGCGCAGGCCGTCCAATCCGGTATTCCGGCTATCAGAAGAAGGAGACAGAGATGAAATTCGCAACGCGTCGTACTGTACTGAGTTCGCTCGTGTGTGGAGCGGTGCTGGCCAGCCTGTCGCTTGTCGCGCCGCTCGCGCACGCGAGCAAGGATCACCCTGAAATCGGTTTCTGTATCGACGACTTGCGCGTCGAGCGCTGGTCGCGCGATCGCGACTATTTCGTCGCCGCGGCGGAAAAGCTCGGCGCGAAAGTGTCGGTGCAATCGGCGGACGCCAGCGAGGAACGGCAAATCTCGCAGATCGAAAACCTGATCTCGCGCGGCGTGGATGTGATCGTCATCGTGCCGTTCAATTCGAAGACGCTCGGCAACGTGGTGGCGGAAGCGAGAAAGGCGGGCATCAAGGTGGTGTCATACGACCGCCTGATTCTGGATGCCGACGTGGATGCCTATATCTCGTTCGACAACGAAAAGGTCGGCGAATTGCAGGCACAGGGCGTGTATAAGGCGCAACCGAAGGGCAACTACTTCCTGCTCGGCGGCGCGCCGACCGACAACAATGCGAAGATGCTGCGCGAAGGACAACTGAAGGTATTGAAGCCGGCCATCGACAAGGGCGACATCAAGATTGTCGGTCAGCAATGGGTGCCGGAGTGGAGCGCGTCGACGGCGCTGCGCATTGTCGAAGATGCGCTGACCGCGAACAACAACAAGATCGACGCCATTGTCGCGTCGAACGACGGTACGGCCGGCGGTGCGATCCAGGCACTCGCCGCGCAACACATGGCGGGCAAGGTGCCGGTGTCGGGCCAGGACGCGGACCTCGCGGCGGTCAAGCGCGTGATCGCGGGTACGCAAACGATGACGGTGTACAAGCCGTTGAAGCTGATTGCCGGCGAAGCGGCGAAGCTCTCGGTCGCGTTGGCGAAAGGCGAGAAGCCCGCCTTCAATGCGCAATACGACAACGGCAAGAAGAAGGTCGACACGGTGCTGCTGCAGCCCACGTTGCTAACGAAGAGCAATGTGGACGTGGTCGTCAAGGACGGCTTCTACACTCAGGCTCAGCTCGCGAGCCAATGAGCGTAACGCGCGCGGTGTACGCCGGTACGGTTGCATCGTATCGGCGTGCCCGCGCGCCCTGCAGCGAGGCATAGCGAATGACGCAACCGTTACTGACGATGCGCGGCATCGTCAAAGCGTTTTCAGGCGTAAAGGCACTCGACGGCATCGACCTGACGGTCGCGCCGGGCGAGTGCGTCGGCTTGTGCGGCGAAAACGGCGCAGGCAAATCCACGCTGATGAAAGTCCTGTCCGGTGTCTATCCGCACGGTACCTGGGAGGGCGAAATAACCTGGGAAGGAAAGCCGCTGAAAGCGGCGAGCATACGCGATACCGAGCGCGCCGGCATTATCATCATTCATCAGGAGCTGATGCTGGTGCCGGAGTTGTCGGTGGCGGAGAACATCTTTCTCGGCAACGAAATCACGCTGCCCGGCGGCCGCATGAATTACGCCGCGATGTATCAGCGTGCCGACGAATTGCTGCGCGAGCTCGGCATTAGCGGCATTAATGCCGCACAGCCTGTCATGAATTATGGCGGCGGCCACCAGCAGCTGATAGAAATTGCCAAGGCGCTCAACAAGCGCGCAAAACTGCTGATTCTGGATGAGCCGTCTTCTTCGCTCACTTCAGCCGAGATCGCGATTTTGCTGGATATTGTGCGCGATCTGAAGCGGCGCGGCGTGGCGTGCGTGTACATCTCGCACAAGCTCGACGAAGTCGCCGCGGTTTGCGACACGATCAGCGTGATTCGCGACGGACGCCATGTCGCCACCGAGCCGATGCGCGCGCTCACCACCGACCGCATCATCTCGCTGATGGTCGGGCGCGAAATCAAGAACCTGTTTCCGCGCGAGCCGCATCCCATCGGCGACGTCATTTTCGAAGCCCGCAACGTGACCTGCTTCGACGTGACGAATCCACGCCGCAAGCGCGTGAACGATGTGTCGTTCCAATTGCGGCGCGGCGAGATTCTCGGCGTGGCCGGACTGGTCGGCGCCGGGCGCACGGAGTTGATGCAGGCGATTTTCGGCGCGTATCCCGGCGTGAGCGAGGCGACGGTTCTCATGGAAGGCAAGCCGGTCAAGATTCGCGCGCCTATCGATGCGATCCGCGCGGGCATCGGCATGGTGCCGGAAGACCGTAAGCGCCACGGCATCGTGCCGGGCCTGAGTGTCGGCCATAACATTACGCTGGCGGTGCTGCAGCGTTTTGCATCCGGTGGACGTATCGACTCGGCAGCGGAACTCGACACGATACACACGGAAATGAAGCGGCTTTCCGTGCGCGCGGCTCACCCGATGTTGTCGATAGCGAGTCTGTCCGGCGGCAATCAGCAGAAGGCGGTACTGACGCGCATGCTGCTGACCGATCCGAAAGTGCTGATACTCGACGAGCCCACGCGCGGTGTCGACGTCGGCGCAAAATTCGAAATCTACAAACTCATTTTTCAACTGGCGCAGCGCGGCATGTCGATCGTGATGGTGTCGTCGGAATTGCCGGAAGTGCTCGGCATGAGCGATCGCGTTCTCGTGATCGGCGAAGGCGAGCTGCGTGGCGATTTCGTCAACGACGGCCTCACGCAGGAAGACATTCTCAGCGCCGCGATCCGTCCCGTGCAGCGAGTCCCGAACCCTACCGCAGCGAGTGCAGCATGACGCCCGACGTTACTTCCCAACGCGCCGACGAGACCGCGCCACGAGGCGCATTCGGCGGCACACAGCGCATTCAGCAACTGTTCGCGCGCTACAAGATTCTCGCGTTACTAATTGCCGTGGCCGCGATCTGGATTTTCTTTTCGCTGCTGACCCACGGCGCGTTTGTCACGCCGCGCAACCTGTCGAACCTGCTGCGGCAAATGTCGATTACCGGCATGCTCGCGTGCGGCATGGTGTTCGTGATCATTGCAGGCGAGATCGATCTGTCGGTTGGATCGTTGCTCGGCTTGCTAGGCGGTGTGGCCGCGATACTCGACGTGAACCGCCATTGGCCAATCGGCGTCACATTGCCGGTTGTGATGTTGTTGGGTGTACTGATCGGCCTTTTCAACGGATGGTGGTCGACCTACCGGCGAGTGCCTTCGTTCATTGTCGGACTTGGCGGTATGCTCGCGTATCGCGGCATTCTGCTTGGCGTGACAGGCGGCTCGACTATCGCACCGGTGTCCGACAGTTTCGTGTTCGTGGGTCAGGGCTATCTGCCGAAACTCGCCGGCGATACGCTCGCGGTGGTGCTGTTTCTGCTGCTCGCGTTTCTCACGATACGTCAGCGCCGCAATCGCGAGCGCTATCAGTTGAGCGTGGTGCCGATCTGGCAGGACGTCGCCAAAGTGGTCGGGGCGGGCGCGATTCTCGCGGGCTTCGTCGCGACGCTGGATCGCTATGGCGGCATTCCGGTGCCTGTGTTGCTGCTGCTCGCGCTGCTCGGTATCTTCACGTGGATTGCCACGCAGACCGTGTTTGGCCGCCGCATCTACGCGGTGGGTTCGAATCTGGAAGCGACGCGCCTCTCGGGCGTCAACACGGATCGCGTGAAGCTCGTCATTTTTGCGCTGATGGGCTTGATGTGCGCGTTCGCCGGCATCGTGAACACCGCGCGCCTTGCCGCGGGTTCGCCGTCCGCGGGCTCGATGGGCGAACTCGACGCGATTGCCGCGTGCTTTATCGGCGGCACGTCGATGCGCGGCGGCTCCGGCACGGTTTACGGCGCCTTGATCGGCGCACTGGTCATGGCAAGCCTCGACAACGGCATGTCGATGCTCGACGTCGACGCCTATTGGCAGATGATTGTGAAGGGCGGCATTCTCGTGCTGGCCGTGTGGATCGACGTGATGTCTGGGTCCAACCGCAGATAGCTCAGACGAATAAAGCCGGGGCGTGCAGCCATTTAATGAAACGCCTCACGACTCGCGCACCCCCGGCTGAGTTCGCTAGCGCGCCCGCCCCGCGCGCATACGGCCTCGTCCGACGAATTTAAGTCCGCGCGCGTTCCTCCGTCTTACTAATATTGCGTGGGGAACGCAGGGCGCGAATCGCGCCCCCCATGCGTCTTAGCGGCGGGCAAGCGGGGCAGGCCATTATCATGAAGCGCAGAACCTTCGTCATCGGCGGTGCGGGCGCGGTGGGCGCGTTGCTGGTCGGCTGGTCTGTGTTGCCCGCGCGGCAGCGCCTCACGACCAGTGCGCCCTTGCCGGTGGAAGGCACCCAAACGGCGCTCAATGGCTGGGTCAAGATCGCCGCGGACAACACCGTGACCGTCGTGGTCTGTAAGGCGGAGATGGGGCAGGGCGTGCACACCGGTCTCGCCATGCTGCTTGCTGAGGAACTGGACGCCGACTGGTCGCGCGTGCGCGTCGAAGACGCGCCGATCGACAACATCTATAACAGCGTGCAGAACGTCGTTGACGATCTGCCGTTTCGCCCCGATCAGGACAGCATCACGAAGCGCGCGGTGGTCTGGTACACGCGCAAAGTCGTGCGCGAGGCCGGCACGATGATGACGGGCGGCTCGTCGAGCATCAATGATTTATGGACTCCTATGCGTGAGGCCGGCGCCTCGGCGCGCGCGATGTTGATTGCCGCCGCCGCCGCGCAATGGCATGTACCGCCCGGCGAGTGCGTCGCGGAAAGCGGCTACGTCGTGCATCCATCGGGACATAAGGCGAGCTTTGGCGAGTTGTCGTCGATGGCCGCGCAGCAGGCGCTGCCGCGCAAGATCACGTTAAAAGATCCCGCCAGTTTCAAGCTGATCGGCAAACCGCTGCGGCGTGTCGAGGCGGCGTCGAAGATCAACGGCACCGCGCGCTTCGGCATCGATGCGTTGCCGGACGGCCTGCTGTACGCAAGCGTCGTGATGTGCCCGACGCTCGGCGGCACGGTCGCGAGCTTCGATGCGGCAGCGGCGCAGGCCATGCGCGGCTTCGTCAAGGCGCTTGCTGTCGCGCCCTATGCGGGCGGCACCGGCGGCGTCGCCGTCATCGCGGACAACCCGTTTCGCGCGATGAACGCCGTCGACGCGATCAGGGTGAACTGGACGCACGGCGCCGCGGCTTCGCTGTCGAGCGCCGAAGTGGAGCGCCGCCTCGCGCTCGCACTCGACGACGGCGACGGCCACGCGTACTACCGTCGCGGCGAGGTCAACGACGCGCTAAACGGCGCGGCCCGCACCATCGCCGCTGAATATCACGCGCCGTATCTGGCGCATGGCGCGGTCGAGCCGCTTAACTGCACGGTGCAGGTCGCGGACGGCGCGGCGAATGTCTGGGTGTCGACGCAGATGCCCGCGCTCGCGCGGCATCACGTGGCCAAGGTGCTGCATCTCGACGACGACAAGGTCCAGGTGCATACGCAATTGCTCGGCGGCGCATTCGGACGGCGCCTCGAACTCGATTACATTGCGCAGGCCGCGGCGATTGCGCGCGAGGCGGGTGGCCGTCCCGTGCAAACGCTCTGGTCGCGCGCGCAGGACTTCACGCACGATTTCTATCGGCCGGCCTGCGTAGCGCGCCTCAAGGCAGGCTTTGACAGCAACGGCAACCTCGTGGCGTGGCACAGCGCGTCCGCGAGCCAGGCGATCGTGCCCGACGCGCTCGCGCGCTATTATGGCGCGCCGCGCATTCCGCTCGACAAGACCACGGTGGAAGGCGCATTCGATCAGCCGTATGAATGGCCGGCGGCGCGCGTCGCGCACAAGATCGTGGACTTGCCGGTGCCGGTCGGTTTCTGGCGCTCGGTCGGCCACTCGCATCAAGCCTTCTTCACCGAGAGTTTTACCGATGAACTCGCCGTGGCGACCGAACACGATCCGATTGCGTTTCGCGCCGCGCTGCTCGCGCAGCATCCGCGGCATCTGGCTGTGTTGCAGCGAGCGGCGCTGCTCTCAGATTGGCAGCATCCATTGACGCATGCCGCCGACGGCGCTCCGCGTGCGCGCGGCGTCGCGCTTCACGAGGCATTTGGCAGCGTCGTCGCGCAAGTGGCGGAAGTGTCCATTGGGCCCGGCAGCCGGATTCGCGTGCATCGCGTGATCTGCGTGATCGATTGCGGCTTGCCGGTGAACCCGAATCTGATTCGTCAGCAGATGGAGAGCGGCATCGTCTTCGGGCTTTCCGCCGCGTTGCAGGACGAAATCACGATTGTGAACGGCCAGGTCGAGCAGAAGAACTTCGTCGACTTTCCGGTGGTGCGCATCAACGATTGCCCGGTGATCGACGTCGACATCATGCCGAGCCAGTTGCATCCGCAAGGCGTCGGCGAACCTGGCGTGCCGCCGATTGCGCCCGCCGTGGCCAATGCGGTTTTCGCACTCACGGGCAAGCGCCTGCGCACGCTGCCCCTGAAACTCACATAAAGCGGGAGGCGCAGATGGGATCGCTGAACATCAACGGACAGGCGGTGGCCGTGCAAGTGGAGCCCGATATGCCGCTACTGTGGGTGCTGCGTTGCGAACTCGGCATGACGGGTACGAAGTTCGGCTGCGGCGTCGGCATTTGCGGGGCGTGTACGGTGCATCTGAACGACAAGCCGTTTCTGTCGTGTCAGATACCCATGTCGAATTTGAATACGCAGAAGATCACGACGATAGAAGGACTGCAAGGCGCAGAAGCGCAAGCGTTGAAAGCTGCGTGGGTCGATCTCGACGTGGTGCAGTGCGGCTACTGTCAAAGCGCGCAACTGATGGCTGCTTGTGCGCTGCTGAAGGAGAAGCCGCATCCGACCGACGCCGATATCGACGCGGCCATGAGCCATATTGTGTGCCGTTGCGGCACGTATCCGCGTGTGCGCGCCGCGATTCATCAAGCGGCGAAGCGCCGGCCTGCGTGATGCACCGGCGCTTCGAGGGCAAGCGCCTTCTAGCCCGCCAGCAACTCGAGCACGGCCACCACCGCCGTGAAGATGCCGATGCATCCGCCCAATGCTGCTGCGCTTTTCATGAATGACGACATACGTTGGCCTCGTAACGTGTGGTGAGTGGCCCGTATTTAACCGCAAATGAAATGCAAAAGAAAGTTTGTCAAAAATAAAACGTAAGCAATCGCGCGATGAGGTTAGGGAGCTTTGCTTGTCGCCGTCGGTGCTGTTGCGCTCGCTCCTGTCGGCGTGCCGGCCGCAGGCGCGCTTTGCCGATCCTGTTCCCAGCCGCCGCCGAGTGCGAGGAACAGATTGACCTGGTCGATGGCCACCTGGCCTTCGGCCGCCGCGACCTGCGATTTCGTCGAGGTGAGCGTGCGCGTTGCGTCCAGATCGGAGATAAAGGACTCGCGGCCCGCGCGATACAGCCGGTGCGTTTCGTCAGCGGATTGCGCTGCCGATTTGAGCGCGGCGCGCAACGCTTCGGCGCGAGCGTAATCGGACGCGTAGGTCGCGAGGTTAGTCTCGGTTTCGCGCAACGCGGTCAACACGACGCCGTCGAAGCGGGCGAGCGCCACCTGGCTCGACGCCGCTGCTTCCCGCACGCGGCCGCGCGCGCCGTTCGCGGGAAAAGTCCAACTGATGAGCGGACCGAAGCCCCAACGCGCGGTGGGCGAGGTGCCGAGATCTTCGAGCACGCCCGTTAAACCCGCCGAGGCGCCGATACTCACCGTGGGATACAGCGCGCCGGTCGCCACGCCGATGCGCGCCGTGGAAGCCGCCAGTTGACGCTCGGCCTCGCGCACGTCGGGCCGGCGCTTGAGCAGTGCGGCGCCGTCGCCGACGGGAATGGGCTGCCTGATCTGCGGCAGCTTTTCGCAGGCGAGAGCGGCGGGCGGCAAGTCGGACGGCGCGCGCGCGAGCAGCCCCGCGAGCCGGTATTGCGCGATCTTGCGGCGCGCGGTGTAACGCGGAATGTCCGCGGCCAAGGTATCGACCTGCGTTTGCCCGCGCGTGACTTCGGTCTGATTGCCCCGGCCCGCGTCACGCAGGCGCCGCGATACATCCACGCGCTGCCTTTGCAATGCAAGCGATTGCTGCGCGATTTTCAGCTCCTCGGCTGCCGAACATTGTTCGACGTACGCGCGCACCACATCGGCGACCACGGTGATGCGCGCGAGATCGCCCGCGGCCTGCACGGCTTCGGCGTCGGCCTGGGCCGCTTCCACGCCGCGCCGCAGCTTGCCGAACAAATCGATCTCATAGGCGACGCTGATGCCGACGTCGCCTTCGTTCACGACCGGCAATTTCTCGGTCAGCAAGTATTGTTCGCCCGATTCCTGCGCGCGCTGGAAAGCCGCCGACGCCTTGCCGGAGAACCCGCCTTGCGCCTGCGCGACGCCGAGCGCCTCGCGCGAGCGCGCGAGATTCGCGGCGGCCACGCGCAGGTCGGTATTGGATTGCAGTGCTTCGTCGACGAGACTGTTCAGGACCGGATCGTCGTACAGCTTCCACCACACGGCGGGCACATTGGCGCGCGTGGTGAGCGCAGTGTCGGCGCCTTCGATGGGCGCATTGGCGAGCGGCGTGTTGACGAGTGCCTCTTTCGGCAACGAATAATTCGGGCCGACATTCATGCAGCCGTTGAGCAGCGCGGCGAGCGGCAGCAGGGCGAGTGCGCGCGCGCTCACGGCGCGCAACGGCAGGGACGGCATGCGGCGCGACAGTTTCATTGCGAGGCGCCCGAAGCGATGGCAGCGGGCGCGGATTGTGCCGCGGCCGCCCCCGAAGCATAGGAAGCGCCCGCCGCATGCGAGGCCCGCGTCTTCCCGGCTTCGCGCACCGACACGGTCGCGGTGCGCCCCGCGATGAGGCGGAAATCGGCGGGCACTTCGTCGAGCGCGACGCGCACCGGAATGCGCTGGGCGAGCCGCACCCAGCTGAAGGCCGGATTCACGTTCGGCAGCAGATTGGTGCCCTGCGTGCGGTCGCGGTCCTCGATACCTGCCACGATGCTCTGCACGTGGCCACGCAGCACGTGAGACTCACCCATGACGCTGATGTCCACCGGTTGGCCGATCTCGATGCCGCCGAGCTTCGTCTCTTCGAAGTAGCCGTCGACGCGAAACGAATGCATGTCCACCACGGAAAGCACCGCGCGTCCCGCCGCCACGAATTCGCCGGCACGCGGCGCACGGTCGTTCAGATAACCGTCGACGGGGCTCATGATCGTCGAGCGTTGCAGGTTCAGCCTGGCGGTGTCGACGGCAACATTCGCGTCGGCCAGTGCCGCTTCCGCCTGATCGACGCGCGAGCGGCTCTCTTCGGCGACTTCGGCGGCGACGAGGTTGCCGAGCTTCCGATTGCGCGCGTCTTCGCGGCGCGCCTGGTCGAGCGTGGCGCGGCGTTGCTGCGCCGTGGCCTGCGCCTGGCGCAGTGCAAGCGCATAACGCGCCTGATCGATGACGAACAGCACCTGGCCTTGCTTCACCTGCTGGTTGTCCACGACTTGAACCGACGAGATCAGTCCCGAGACATCGGGCGCGACCTGAATCACGTCGGCGCGCACATGCCCGTCGCGCGTCCATGGCGCGAACATGTAGTAGCCGACCAGCTTCCACAGCACGAGCGCCGCAATCACGACGACGATCAGGGTCAGCAGGATCTGACCGACGGAGAACCAGGTTTTTTTCACGTTGATTTCACGAAACGAGTCTGTGCAAAACGACGACGACAAGGCCCAGCACCAGTACATAGATGCCGAGATCGAAGATGGAGCGATGCCACACGAAGCGATAAAAGCCGACGCGCGCGAGCACCGCGCGGATGGCGAGGTTGATCAGATAGGCGACCAGCATCAGCACCAGCACGGCCGGCACGAATACGCCGAAGATATCGATTTCACCGATCATCGCGGGAACAGGGCAAAGGTGTTGGGCGGCGCATCAGGCACCCGCCTCGCGTGCGGGCGGCGCGACTGCTTGCAGCGTGGCGGGAAAGAGCGACAGACGCAAGCCGATCAACGCATGCAGCGCGTCGCGCAAGTGGCGTGCCGAAGTCTGCGAGGTCGCGCTCGGCGCGTCGGCATTCGCGAGCCCTTGTGCGGTGACGCGCGCGACGGCTGAATCGATCGACGACATGAGGCTCCTCGGCACCGGCTCGCGCGTGCGACGGTTCACGCAGCTTTCGTAATAGGCGCGTACGTCGTCGAGCACCTGCTCGATCGCGGCCGGCGCTTCGCCGCCCAGCTTGCGCGTGAGCCGGCGCAGGTCGATGGAGTTGAACGCGATACGCAGATCGCGAAAGCTTTCGATAGAAGGATGCCGATGGTCGTCGGTCGCGCCGAGCCGCGGAATCAGCTGCATCAGCCGGTCGAGCATGCGCGCCGCGTGATTGCGTGGGTCTTCGATGGGTCGCGTGGAGGCGGTCAAGGCGACGTCGCTCCAGCTTGAGCGCAGCAGACGAGCGGCTGCCAGCTCTGCGCCGAACGGGCGTGTCACGCGAGTCCACACATAAGCGTAGAGCAGCCCGGCGAGACCCGCGAGATTGCTGTTCAGGAAGGTCAGGAAGTTCGCGTCGTAAGCGTCCTGAATGCTGATGAATGTCGCGGTGTTCACCGCGACGAGCACCGTCACCATATTGAACTGCGGGCGCGGAATCAGCGTGCCGACCAGAATGAATGGCGCGGCGAACAGAATCACCAACATCGGGAAGTCGTGCACGTGCGGCAGGACGGCGAACAGATACACGCCTGCCGCGACCACGCTGATAGCGGTTGCAACGAAGAAGCGGAACACCATCGGCGCGGGTTCGTCGAGTGCGGCGAAGAAGCAGCACGCCACGGCCGCCAACGTCACGGCGCTGGCGCCATCCGCCCAGCCCGAGCCGATCCACAAACTGCACGCGAGAATCACGGCTGCTGCGGTGGAACCGGTGGAAAACAGCATCATGCCGCGATCGTAGAAACGTTCTGTGCCGCCAAGCCGCCAATGACGAAAACGCGGCCGCCAGAAGCCTTCTTCACGCGTGATGATGATGCGCAGCGAGCGGCAGTCCTGCCATACGTCGATCACCTGCTTCATGCGCCACAGCGCGCTGGACAGCAGCGCGCCCTCCCACGTGGTGAGCGCGGCGGGCGGCGGCTGCATCGCGGCAACACGCTCGCGCAGCGCGTTCGCGGCGGGGTCGGGATGATAGCCCGCGCTCGCGGCCGGCAGCGGCGCATTGAACCATTTGACGATATCCGCGAGCAGTGCTTCGAGCCCTTCGGGCCACATGTGGCTGCCGCTGTTATAAAGCGCGATGAGCGGATCGGCCAGCGCCGACATGAGCGGCAGCAGCAGTTGCATGCGTCCGCGAAGTTCGTGCGCGCGCGTGAGCAGGTCGGGGCGCGTGTGATCGTACGCGAGCTGGCTCAGCAGCAACTCGAGACCGTTGATGGTGGCCGCGAGCCGCTGCCGCGCACCGGAAATCGCCGCGCCCGCAATGCGCCCCGACAGCGTTTCCGTCGAGTAAAAGGCGGCGTCGCGAAACCACGCATCGGTCCGTTCGATGATGGTCGGCGCGAGCCGGCTCGGAAACAGCACACTGCCCACGATGCTCGCGCAGACAATGCCGAGCGTGATCTCCTCCGTGCGGCTCACGGCAAGATCGAACACACCCGTGGGGTTCGTCACGGCGGGCAGCGCGATGATCGGCATCGTATAGCTTGCGAGCAGGAACACGTAGCTGCGCGCGGTGCGGTCGGACATGGCGAGAAAAAGCAGCGTGCCGACCCACAGCGCGAGGACCACGCTGAACAGGTAGGGCGATTCGACGAAGGGCGGCACCAGCAGCACGGCCGCCGACGCGCCGAGCACGGTGCCGAGCGCACGATAAATCGCCTTCGAGCGCGTGGCGCCGACGAATGGATTCGACACGATATACACCGTGGCCATCGCCCAGTAGGGGCGCGGCAATTCCAGCGCGAGACCGATGTACAGCGCGATCATCGCGGCGGCAAAAGTCTTGACCGAAAAGAGCCAGTCGCGAGCGGAGGGGTAGATCATGGCGCGTTACGCCGGTCCTCAGGCGTGGCGCGACGCGGCTTCGCGCGTTGTGCTTTTGCTGACCTGGTGGAGGGGCTCTGCTTCGCGTCACGCGCCGCACTCACGGGTTGGGGCTCTTGGGCAGAATCAGCGGTGAAAGCGGACAGCACGCGCAAGGTGGCTTCGAGGTCGCTGCGTGAAATGCCTTTGAGCGCCTGTGCACGCAGTGTGACGAGCTCTTCTTCCATTTTCTGCGTCACGGCTCGGCCTTCTTTGGTCAGCACCACGGTTTTGGCGCGCCGGTCCGCGGGGTCTTCGTCGCGGCGCATGAGGCCCGCGGCGCACAACTGGTCGAGCAGACGCACAAGCGAGGGCCCTTCAATGCCGATGTAATCGGCCAGCGTGACCTGACGGACCGCTTCGCCAAGCCGGCTCGCCGTCAGCAGCGGCGTGGCGCAGGCCTCCGACACGTTGAATGCGGACAGCACGCCATGACTCGTGCGCCGCCACTTGCGGGCAGCAATCACGAGCGTGCTGCTGACTTTGCGGCGTAAGGCGTCGAGATTCGTCATGGCCGGTATTGTATTTCCAAAACAATCGTTAGCAAACTATCGAATTGGAAATTTTTTGGCGGCGCCGGATGAAGCAAGTATTTCAGGCAACCAGTCCGAGCCGGATGGTTCGTGCGAGGTCGTCGAGCTGAAACGGTTTGCGCAATACCGTGCAGCGTTCCACCGCAAGACCGGAAATGTCGACGTCGGCGTAACCGGTTGCGAGAATCACCGGCAGATCGCGGCGCATCTTGCGCGCCTCCGCGATGACGTCGATGCCGTTCATGCCGGGCATCGCGAAGTCGACCATCAGCAGGTCCGGGTTGTCGTCTTCGAGACGGTTCAGGCCGGCGCGCCCGTCGGCGGCTTCCGTCACGTTGTAACCGAGCATTTTCAGCGACTCCACGAGCATGGCGCGCACTTCGCTGTCGTCTTCGATCACGAGCACGCGTTTTTCGCCGACAGCGTTCGCCTCGGTATCGAAGACCTCGGCATTTTGCGGGGCCACGCGGTCGCGCTGCGGCAGCCACAGTTCGACCGTGGTGCCGACACCTTCTTCGCTGACGAGCCGTGCGGTGCCGCCGGCCTGGCGCGCGATCCCGTAGACCTGGCTCAAGCCGAGTCCGGTTCCTTTGCCGATCGGCTTCGTCGTAAAGAACGGATCGAACACGCGCGTCACGATGTCGGGCGGTATGCCCGAGCCGGTGTCGGCGACCTCGATCACGACATAGCGGCCCTCGGCGAGGGTTTGATCGGGTGCAGGGCGCTCCTTCACGCGCACGCTCAACTGGCCGCCGCCGGGCATGGCGTCGCGTGCGTTGATCGCGAGATTCAGCACGGCAAGTTCCAACTGGTTCGCGTCGGCCTGCGTCCACATCTCGTCGCTTTCGAATTCATTGCTGTAGCTGATGCCGGATCCGAGCGACACGGTGATGATGTCGCGCATGCCTTGCAGCAAGGCGACGACGTCCACGGCTTTCAGGTCGAGATTGCTGTTGCGCGAGAAGGTGAGCAATTGGCCCGTCAGTTTCGCGCCGCGTTCGGTCGCGCGCTTGACGGTCGCCGCCATGCCGCGAATGCGCTCGTCGCCGCTCACGCGCGCAATCAACTCGGAGTTGACCATGATGACGTTCAGCAGATTGTTGAAGTCGTGCGCGATGCCGCCGGTGAGTTGCCCGAGTGCTTCCATTTTCTGCGACTGGACGAGCACGGCCTGCACCTTTGCGCGCTCGTGGATTTCCATCATCAGCCGGTTGTTGGCTGAGGCGAGCTCATGAGTGCGCTCGGCGATCCTGCTTTCGAGCGAATCGTTTAGCTGGACTAACGCTTCCTGCGCCTCGATGCGCTCGGCGAGATGGCGGCGCGATTCGTATTGGCGGGCGCGCGCGCGCAGCCCCGAGGCGACCGCGCGCCGCAGCGTCTCCGAGTTGAGCGGTCGTTCGAGAACGACGACATTGCCGAGCCGCTCCAGCACCTCGATGCCGCGCGCCGAGCGATGCCCGATGCCGGCCGCCGCGAGGAGAATGAAGGGAAAGTCGGACCACGCCGGCTGGTTTTCGAGCCAATCGAAAAGACGCGTCGCGTGTTTGTCGGCGAGCGCTTCTTCGGCGATCAGCGCACTGCCCGCGCCGGCGTCGAGCGCTTCGGTCAGCGCGTCGGCATCGCGGCAGGCGACGCATACCCGGTTGTCCTTGTTCAGGACTTCGGCAATGACATCGGCGTCGCGGCCAAACGGCGCGAGGATCAGAACGCGTTGCTCCATGAGCTTACTGCCGCGATGTGTCGATGACGTGGTCGGTCGCGCCGAGCAGCGCGGTGCTGCCGCGATAGGCGGGCAGCCCCGAGAGCACGCCTTCGAAATCGCGCAGCGCTTCGCCCACCTCGACGCCGGTCTCTGTCAGCCTGAACTGGCGGATGGAACGCTCGTGGGCATTCGCACGACTCTTCACGGCAGTCACGGCAGTCAGGACTTCGCCGTGATGCTCGAAGTAACGGAACAGGATGACGACGTCGCTGAGATAGCTGATGTCGATATCGCTTTGAACCTCGCCGATAATGCCGTGCTGCCCGAGCACGAGCATGGTGATGATGCCTTGCTGGTTGAGATAGCCGAGCAGTTCATGCATCTGCAGCAGCAGGTAGCGTTCGCCGGGCATGGCTTGCAGGTAGGCGTTCAGGCTGTCAATCGCGACGTATCGCACGCCCCTTTGTTCGACCGAGACGCGCACGTCGCTTGCGAACTCGCCGGGTGAGATTTCGGCGGGGTCGATCTGGCGCAGCGTGAGCAATCCGTTATCCACATAGGGCTGCAGGTTCATGCCGACCGTCGCGCACCGCGCGATCAGCGTGACGAGCGTTTCGTCGAATACGTAATAGAGGCAGCGCTCGCCTCGTTGAAGGGCCGCAATCAGACATGAGACGACCGTGGTGGTTTTGCCGACGCCCGACGGACCCACGATCAGCGCGTTGGTGCCGGGAATCAGGCCGCCGCCGAGCAGCACGTCGAGGCCCGGCGTGCCGGTGCTCATCATCGCCGTACTGAATTCGGCGTGATGCTCTGCCGCGACAAGGCGCGGGTAGACCTGGATGCCGCCCGTGTCGAGCGAGAAGTCGTGATAGCCCTCGCGAAACTTGATGCCGCGCATCTTGGCGATGCGCACGCGGCGCCGGTTGCCGCCGTAGTCGTGCACGAGATTGTCGAGCGTGATCACGCCGTGCGCGATGCTATGCAACTGGATGTCCGACGGATCCGAGGTGTTGTCGTCGAGCAGCAGCACGGTGCACTCGCGCGTGGCGAAATAGCGCTTGAGCGCAAGAATCTGCCGCCGGTAGCGCAGCGGGTTCTGCGACAGCAGGCGCAACTCGGACAGACTGTCGAGCACGATGCGCGCGGGTTTGATCTCATCCACTTGCCTGATCACATTACGGACGGTTTCGCCGAGTTCGACCTCCGCGGGATGCAGCACCGATTGCTCGAATTGCGGATCGAGGCCCTCGTCGGACAGCAGTTCCAGAATGTGGAACTGGCTCAGGTCCCAGCCGTGGCTCTCGGCGACCGAGATCAACTCCGAGCGCGTCTCCGAGAGCGTAATGTATAGACCGGTTTGGCGTTCCTCGATGCCTTTGAGTAAAAATTGCAAGGCCAGGGTAGTTTTACCCGTGCCAGGCGCGCCTTCCACGAGATACATGCGGTGCGGCGTAAAACCGCCTCCCAGGATGTCATCGATTCCGTCGATTCCCGAGCGAAGGCGGTCAGTCGTGTGATTGGCTTTTGACATAGCGGTGGTTGTGGCATCAGGTAATGGACTGAAGGTCAGTCAGCCGGTATCGCGAGAATGCAAGTTGCATGCCTATCGGCGGACGGCACGGGCTGGCGCCGCCGGCAAGGGCACGAAGCGTGCTCTTGCCATGAGCATCTGTTACCTTTCAAAGCGCCCGCCGATATGAAGCTCAAGCCGCTATTCGTTACCACCCTCGCCGTCGCGTCGCTCGGCGGCCTCGTGCCCTGCGCCGCCCATGCCGATGATTCGCCGAGCCCCTGTGCATCGCTGAAACGAATTGTCGCGGCCGCGCCCGGCGGGCTCGCCTCGCTCACCGCGGACGACGGGAAAGGCGTCGCCGAACCCTATGGCGACGACGCGCAGTGCTCCGCCGCGCGGGGCAGCTACCAGTGCATGTGGACGCCGCATCGCGATGCGGGCTCTACGGCGGATGCCTTGCAGGCCGTCGCCGCAGACATTGCCTCATGCCTGCCGGACGCGACGCACGATCAGAATTCGCCGGGACGTCAGCACTTTTATCTCGGCGCGCCGGGCAAGCGCACGGAAATCACCTTGACGCCTGCCGGTTCGGGCAAGCTGCGGCTGTCGGTATCGGGCAAGTAGCGTTGCACTTGCAACCCGCCTTACGACGATGCGGCCCACCAGCTCCAGCCGCGCTGCCGCGAGTGCTGGAGCTCGACGACCGCGAGCGGCGCGATTTCGATGCGGGAGAAGATGGCCGGTGACGCGCCGAGCACATGCACGATAGCCGCGCGAATCACCGGCGCGTGCGTGAGGGCGACGACATGGCGCTCATCGGCCGACGCGTTGTCTGGCGTCGCTGCGAGGGCGTCGAGCCACCTGCCGATCCGCGTCACCACCTGACTGAACGACTCGCCGCCGTGAGGCGCGGCATCGGGATCGCGCGTCCAGGCCGCGAGCGCGTCGGGCGTTTGTGCGGCGAGCTCGTTCAGGCGTTGGCCGCGCCAGTTGCCATAGTCGATATCTGCGAGTGCTGCGTCGGTCTGCGCGGTCAGGCCGAGTGCCGTCGATGTTTCTCGTGCGCAAAGCGCGGGGCTGACGAAGGTAGTTGCGTCGTCGGCAAATTTCAGGCGGAGGTTCAGGCTCGTGCGCGCGGTGGTCGCTGCCGCGAGGCCGCGGGCGTCGAGCGGATCGTCGGCGGGAAAGCGGCCCGTGCGCATTGCCGCGGTCGGCGCATGGCTGATCAGCAACAGCCGTAGGTTCATGCTTCGGATCCGTGAAAAAGTGCTCGCGCAGGCGCCGCGATAGCGTGGCGTCGAAGTTTAGCGCGTAGAATAGCCGCACTGCGAGGCGCGGAAGCCGGTGAGAGCCCGGCGCGGTCGCGCCACTGTAATCGGCATCGCAAGCCGAAAGCCAGACCTGAGCTTCGCAGCATTCCTTTGCAATCGACTACGGGGCGCGTTACCCCAGGAGATGTTCATCATGACCGAAGCTGTTTTCGATCCCGCCGGCCAGCCCGCTATTCAGCCCACGCCGATTCCGTTGCGCGAACTGTTGCCTTGGGCCGTGTTCGGCGGATTGCTGCTGTTGCTCGCGCTGTATTTCGTCGGCGCGGAACAGGGCGCTACCTCGATCTTCCCCGGCATGTACGTGCATGAGTTCGTGCACGACGGCCGCCATCTGCTCGGCTTTCCCTGCCACTAACGGAGCAGAACATGGTCGGTAAGTTGTTGTTGCGCGGCATGCTCGCAGGCATCGCCGCGGGGCTGCTCACGTTCGCATTCGCGAGAGTGGCAGGTGAGCCGCAGGTCAATCAGGCCATTGCTATCGAGGAAAATGCGGGCGCCTCGGGCGGCGCCGCGCACGAGCATGAACACGCGAATGAGGCTGCGGAGCAGCCCGTGGATGAGCACGCCAGCGCGCCCGAGCATGCGCATGGGGAGCTTGTCAGCCGCGAGACGCAAGCCGGCTGGGGACTGCTGACCGGCGTGGTCGTCTACGGCGCGGCGTTCGGCGGATTGTTCTCGTTGGTGTTTGCCTACGCGTATGGGCGAGTCGGCGCGATGAGCGCGCGCGCGTTGTCGGCGTGGCTCGCGCTCGGCGCTTTCGTCGCGCTGGTGATCGTGCCGAACATCAAGTACCCGGCGAACCCGCCTGCCGTCGGCGAGCCGGGGACCATCGGAATGCGCACGGGCTTGTTCTTTCTGATGATCGCCATCTCGCTGGCCGCGCTGGTGTTTTCGCTGCAGGTTCGGCGGCGGGCGGCGCTGAAATTCGGCGCATGGAACGGTTCGATCGTCGGTGGACTCGTGTTTGTCGCCATTATTGCTGCCGTGCAGACGTCGATGCCGGTTATCGACGAAGTGCCGGCCGGTTTTCCTGCCGCGCTGCTGTGGAAATTCCGCGTGGCCGCGCTCGGCATGCAGGCCATCGTGTGGACGACGATCGGGCTGTTGTTCGGGGCGATTGTGGAACGCGGCGGGTTGGCGCAAAGCCGTCAACTCGCATCATGAAAAATAATCCCCAACGTATGCCGCCGCCCTGAGCGCAACCGGCTCACTCCGTGTCGCAAATTCACGCGATACGCGCCGCGCGTGCCCTGCACCGGCCGATGATGAACCGCGAACACCACAGCGTCGCCCTTGCGCAGGGGCACGACCTCGGTACGTGACTGCATGCGCGGACGCTGCTCGGTCATGACGAATTCGCCGCCTGTGAAATCCTCGCCGGGCTCCGAGAGCAGGATCGCAACCTGCAGCGGGAACACGTGCTCGCCGTAAAGATCCTGATGCAGGCAGTTGTAGTCGTCGGTTGCGTATTGGAGGATGAGCGGTGTCGGGCGCGTCTGGCCGGCGGCATGGCAGCGTTCGATAAACGCCGCGTGTGCCGCCGGATAACGCACGTCGATTCCCATCGCCTCATTCCAGCGGTTCGCCACCGGCACCAGATGCGGATAAAGCTCGCGGCGCAAGTCCGTAATCAACGCAGGCAGCGGATACGCGAAATACTTGTATTCGCCGCGGCCGAAGGCGTGACGCGCCATCACCACACGGCTGCGATAAAGCTCGTCGCACGGGTACAGCGCGGCAAGCGCGTCGCATTCGTCTGCGCCGAGCAGCCCGCGCAACATCGCGCAGCCATAGCCGTTCAGTTCTTCCTCGACGTTGAACCAGTCGATCTGTGCTATGCGCGCCGTCAGCGCGTGAGCGGCGGCGCGGTGCTGCGGCCGCGTGCGAGGTTCGTTCGCCACCGTGTTCATGAGTTACTCCATCAATGATCTTTCAATGATGATTCAGTGTAAGCGCGTCTTTCAGAGCGCGCACTCCGACTCTTGCTCTGCAATTCGCTGCCGCCGGGCAAAAGAGCCGTGACGAATATTCGACGATGCACGCAATCGCGGAAATCATATGGCTGAAATAAACACCTCGCGTGATGAAAAGGCGCGGTGTCGATAGGCCTGCGTGCGTAATTCAGGGGATATTGCCGCCCATCGCGTAGGAACATATCCGCATTAAGCTGCGAGTCTGTCGGACTGCACCTTTTTATGTGCATAATGAATTGCCGCGTTCCATGGAATCATGCGCGCACACGCGCGCCAGCTTGACGCCTAGCCGCTTGTTGTTTAATTCGCGTGAGCTCAGAAGAGTCGAGGAACACGTTCCGCTGTATTAATCAAGCGTGAGATTCCTACACTGCATCGGGAAAACGTCGCCGATTCGTTAAATTCAATTCGGACTGGTTTGCGGTTAAAAATATCGGTTATCATCGCTGCCTTCAGCGATCGGTCACGGCAGCTTAATCCGGCCGGCATCAACGTTAATATCGTCGCATCGAACCAGAAAAAATCAGATGAAGATGTCGCGTAAAAAGATTGCAATCCTCGTGGCCGGGCTGCTGATCGTGGCCGCCGTCCTCATTCAGGCGGTCTGGCGTCCATTCGCGCATCGCAAGGCAGCCAATACCGGCGAGGTCGTTCTCGACATTCATCATCCGGACGCCGTCATCGACAGCGAGGCGCTCTCGCGCCTGCCGCGCGACATGCTGCGCGTGCCGCTGCTTCACGACGTGCTCACCCAGGACTTCGTCGACTATTACGAATCGGCGAATACGCGGCTTTCCGCGGAAGGCGCGCTGCGGCGGCTTGCATTCGAACATCAGCTCGACTGGCGCGACGAACTGGTTCGCCGGGTGTTCGACGAGCCCGCGCATGTGCTGCTGTGGCGCTCGCCGGACGGCCGCCTCGGTTACTGGGTGCTCTCGGTACGCCGCAACGGTCTCGCCAAACTGCTGCAAGGCATCGGCAACGTCGCCGCCAGCGACACGCAGTTGAGCCAGGTCGCCAAGCTTTCGGGCGACGTGCCGGTTTATGCATTGAAACTCGCCGTGGGCCGCACGCTGCTGTTCGCGACAAAAGACGATCGCCTCGTCGTCCTGTCGGCGCCCGGCGTGCTGCTCGACGAAAAAGGCGGCCTGCTGGGCGAACGCGCCGATGCCGTGTCCGACATGCTGGCGTCGGGTCATGACGATGCGGCGCGCGCCTATGGCCTCGACGCCACAGACGCGCCGAAGGGCCATCGCCTCGTGGTGTCGGCGAATTACCTGTCGTTCGGTTATCAGGCGTTCTTTTCGGGCATCGACGCCTTGCGTTTCGATTTTTCGCCGAACGGCAACGCTGCGGCCGCCTGGCGGACCTCGGCGCTCATCGAGCCTGGCAAGCTGCCGCAGCAATGGAACGGCGCGGACTTATGGCGCGCGCTGCCGGCCAACGCCGCGGCGTGCACGAGCTTGCCGGCGGACTGGAAAGAGGCGTCGGCGCTGTTGGGCAAGGTCGCGGAGGGCGGCGATGCAGCCGGCGCCATCGGCGACGGCCTGGCGGGCCCGGCCGCGGTGTGCTGGTACGCGAAGTCCACGCTGGTGGCGCCGGTGTTCATCGCCCGTGTGAAGGCGCAGGACGCTGCGGCTATCGCGGCGCTCAAGACCGCGCTCGGCAAAACGTTCGGCGAAGTGGTCGGCGCCTATGAAGCCAAGGCCGCGAAGGCGGACGGCAACGAGGCGGGCTATCGGCGCCTGCCTGTTACCACGCGCGAGCAGGGCGCGGGCGTCACCGTGTGGCAGCGGCCGGTCAGCGCGCGTTCGGGCACGGCAGCGAGCAGCAAGGCGTCGTTTGCGTCGCAGTTGTCGGCGGAACGCTATTTCCCGGTGACGCTCGCGCTCGCCCACGGCTACGTGATCTTCTCGCCCGACGCGCGTCTCGTCGACGACACGCTCGCCGTGCTCGACAAGCGTTATCCGGCGCTCGCCGATACGCTCGCGCCGGAGCGTTTGCCGCGCACGATCCTCACGCTCTCGCCTGCGTCGGCTGCCGCGCTGATCGAACGGGAAGCAGGCGCCGCGTTGCCGGCGGATCAGGAGGCGGTGTTCCGCAACGCGGCGCGCACTCATCTGACGCCGAAGCTGCGCGCGCTCGCGCACTATCCGCCGCTTTCGTTGACGTTGCCGCAGACCTTGCCTGGCTCGGCCGGCTGGGTGCCGGTTCAGTGGTGGTTCGACCGCGCGAAGAGCGATGCCGGCTCGGAGAACGCCGCTGCAGACGCACCCGCGGATCAACCCGGCACCGAGGGCGATTAAGTGCGCCGCCTTCGTGCAGCAGGCGCCATGCGCTCGCCTTGCGAGGCGCACGCGCGCAGTGAACCTGGCGCAGCGGTCCCGAGCCGTGCGTCGCGCCGTGTCTGCCTCTCGCGAATGGCCGCTCTATCTGCGTTGGCCGCGCTGGCAGCCGTCGCGCCCGCTGCCCATGCGCTGAGCCTCGCCGCCACATCGCCCGACCCGGACGCGCTCAGCGCGCAGCAATCCGCCGCGTTTCGTGCCTGGTTCGCGCGCATCGTCGATCAGCAGATGCGCCGCGGCCCGACGCCGCGCTGGACGCAGCGCGACTGCGCGGGACTCGTGCGCTTTGCCGTCGGCGAGACATTGCGTCCGCACGACAGCAAATGGCTGCGCGCCAACGGTATGACCGGTCTCGCCGACACGAGCAGCTTACCGCCCGAACTGCAGCTGTCCGCGGCGCAGCGCACGATCGCGAATCGCTGGACGCAGCTCGACGGTTCCACTGGCGCCTATGCGTCGGCCATCGCGCTGATTCAACGCAACAGCCGCTTCGTTTCGAAGGACGTGAACCAGGCGCTGCCTGGCGATTTGCTGTTCTTCGACCAGGGCGACGACCAGCATCTGATGATCTGGCTCGAGCGCTACATCGCTTATCACACAGGCACCGTCACGCCGACCGATACCGGTCTGCGCGCGGTTGCCGTTTCAGACCTGATGCAATGGAAAGATTCCCGCTGGCAGCCGCTCGACGGCAATCCGAACTTCGTCGGCGTATTTCGTTTGGACTTTTTGACACCATGACCCGAATGATTTCCGTCGTCGCAATGGGCAACTGGTTGGGCGCGGCGCGGCGCCGCGCGGCTTTCGCCGTGGCGCCGCTGCTTGCGGCCGTCGTCCTCGTTGCCGCCAGCAATCCGGCGCATGCCGACGACGACGCCGCGAGCGCGGCAGCCGCGGAGGCCAGCATCGCCGCGAATCCCACCTTGAATCCGGCGCCGTCGAGCAACTACAGCGGGCAGAAAGTGGACGGCCAACCGTTCTTCCTGCTCTCGGACGCGAGCTTCGGCAGCAATCAGCTCGCGCAGGTCCGGCTGGAGGCGCCCGGCCGTGACTTCAAGGATGCGTTGCAGCCGTATGGCGGCGCGGACATCGTCGTGTATCGCGTGCCGAGGCCGCTCGAATTTCTGAAGGCGCAGAAGAACCTGCATCGGCTGAACGTCGCCCCGAACTATCAGGGCGAAGGGCTCGCGAACACGCTGGCTTACCTGTGGGACCGCTGGTTCACCGAGGCGCGCCGCGCCTGGCAGCGCGTGCTTTCGTTCGCGACTCGCAGCAAGGCGACGGCAGCCGCGCCGCAATTCAAACTCGGCGAAGAGACCGGCAAACAGACGCAGTTCGAGCAGAACTCGCAGTTTGCGCCGCTCAAGGGCTATGACGTGGTCGCGCGCTTTCGCTATCCGATCTGGGACGCGAAGGTGATCGAACCACCCAAAGGCGTGAACCTCGCGGGCAGCAGCAGTAACTTTATCGAGGCGAGCGCCGGGAACGTGATGATTCCGGTCGGCAAGCTGCCGCCGGGGCTGTATATCGTCGAGGCGGTGATCGGCAACTATCGCGCGCATACGCTGCTCTTCGTGTCGGACACGGTGGCGGTCGTGAAAGCGGCATCGAGCGGCATGCTGGTGTGGACCACACGGCGCGACAACGGCAAGCCGGTGGCCAGCACGGAGGTCAACTGGACCGACGGCGTGGGTGTTCTGCAAAGCGGCACCACGGGCAGCGACGGCGCGCTCGTGCTGCAGCACGTGAGCCCGGAGCGCAGCTATGTGCTTGGCGTCGATCCGGCGGGCGGCGTGTTCGTCTCCGAGAATTTCTATTACGACAGCGAGATCTACAACACCAAGATCTACGCGGTGACGGACCGGCCGATGTATCGCCCGGGCGATGCGGTGCATGTGAAGTTCATCGGGCGCACGTTCCAGAACGCGACGCAATCGTCGGCGCCGGCTGAAGCCGACATCAAACTGGAAGTGCTCGATCCGAACGGTTCGCCGGTCGCAACTACGAAGACGCATTTCGCTTCGGACACCGGCGGCGACACGTCGTTTTCGCTGCCCGCCGACGCGACCGCCGGCGGCTACACGTTGCGCTTCGACTACAACGGCGACGTATACGGCAGCGCGTTTCGCGTCGCCGAATACGTGAAGCCGCATTTCGACGTGAACCTGTCGATGGACAAAGCCGACTACGCCACCGGCGAGCCGCTGAAGGGCAAGATCCAGCTGCGTTATCCGGACGGCAAGCCGGTGCGCGACAGCAAGGTTTCCGTCACGCTGCGCGCGCAGAAAGTGACGATTGTCGACGGCGAATTGCGCTATGCGGGGCTCTTCCCGGTCAAGCTGGAGCAACAGGAACTGAAGACCGACAGCGACGGCAATGCGAGCCTCACGCTGCCGGCCGCGACCGAGCCGAGCCGTTACGCGCTGACGCTGTTCGCGCAGGACGGCGCCGCGTACAAGGTGCGCGTCACGCGCGAAGTGCTGATTGCGCGCGGCGCGACGCCGTATCGCCTGAGCACCGCCAGGTCGTTCTCGCAGCCCAAAGAGCCGGTGAACTTCGATCTGCAGGCGCTGGCCGCGCTGGATCCGTCGGCCCACGCGCCGGCCAAGTGGGAGTGGACGCGCCTCGAATCGCAGACCCACGCCGAAGGCTCGTTGAAGAACGCGTCGGGCAAGGGCACGGGCGGCAAGCTGTCGTTTCCGGTTCAGTTCGATGAGCCGGGCTCCTACATGCTGTCGGTCAAGGACGACTCGGGCAATCTGCTCGCGGCCGTCAGCCATTGGGTGGCGGGCGACGGCCTGAAGGCGGTGCCCGGCAGCGTCGAAATCGTATTCGACCGCGAGAAGTACCGGGTCGGCGACACGGCCGAGGCGCTCATCACGTTCCCGTTGCCCGTCGACGACGCGTTGCTGACGCTCGAACGCGACAACGTGGAACGGCGCGCGCTGCTGAGCGCAGGCGGCGACTGGCTGCAATTGCAGCGCGTCACGCCGTCGCAATGGAAAGCACGCGTCAAGGTCGGCGAGGACTTCGCGCCCAACATGACGTTCTCGGTGCTGTACGTGCATGGCGGCGAATACGCGTTCCAGAACGCGGGCATCGTGGTCGCGCAGCCGCAGATCGAGCTCAACGTAAAGAGCGACAAGCCGGTGTACGGTCCCGGCGACACGGTCACGCTGAGCTTCGACAGCTCGCTGAACGGCAAGCCGGAGGCGGCGAACCTGACGGTGAGCGTGGTCGACGAAATGGTCTATGTGCTGCAGCCGGAGATTGCGCCGAACATCGTCGACTTCTTCTATCACCCGCGACGCAACAACGTGCGTACGTCGTCGAGCCTGTCGTTCATTACTTACGATCTGGCGCGCTCGCCGCTCAAAGGCGCGCCCGGCGGTCCGCAGCGCGCGAACTACAACGAGCGCGGCGTGAAGGTGCTCGAGCGTCCGCGCCGCGACGATCAGGATACGGCCGCGTGGGAAGGCAATCTGAAAACCGACGCGAACGGCCATGCGACCATGAGCTTCCGGATGCCCGACTCGCTCGCGCGCTGGCGCATCACCGTGCGCGCGGCCGGGCCCGACGGCATGGTCGGCCAGCGCACGGCCTACGTGCGCTCGGACAAGGCGCTGTATCTGAAGTGGAGCGGGCCGTCGCATTTCCGCGTCAACGATCAGCCGGCCATCGACATGATCGCCTTCAATCAGACCGACGCGGACATGGACGCGCAGTGGGTGGTCGAAGGCGGCGGTTTGTCGCTCAACCAGAAGGTGACGCTCAGGCGTGGCGCGAACTATCTGCGTCTGCCGAGCGGCGCGTTGAAGGCGGGCGTGATCAACGCGAGCCTGCGCAAGGGCGACAAGGAGGTGGACCGCTTGCAGACCACGATCCGGCTCGACGCGAGCGGCTGGCTCGATCTGCATCAGAACACGGTCGCGCTCGATAGCGCCGGCAAGCCGCTCAATCTGCCGCAAGACGCGCAGGACGTGAGCGTGCGTTTTGTCGGCAACGCGGCGAGCCAGTTCATGCGTGTGGCCGACGATCTGATCAACTATCCGTATGGCTGCGCCGAGCAGACGTCGAGCCGGTTGATCCCGCTTGCGCTCGCGCATGATGCGATCGGCCGCGGCGACAACAGCAGTGCGACGCAAGGCATCGAAGCGCTGCTGCGCAACCAGCGTCAGCGGCTTGCGATGCTGGCGGGCGTCGGCGGCACTTTCGGCTGGTGGGGCGATACCACGGGTGGCAGCGCGCTCATCACGGCCTACGCGTACTACGCCGACTGGCTCGCGAGCCGCAGTCTCGGCATCACCTTGCCCGCCGCCAACTGGCAGCACGCGATGGAGGTCTACCGCGACGCCGGCGCCAAAGAGCCGCTGTTGCACCGCGCGCTCGCGCTATGGTTCATGCAGCAGATGGGCTTGCCGGTCGCGACGCCGGTCTCGGGCGTCGCCGCGGACCTCATGAGCGACGCGGCTGCCACGGCGAATGCGCAGGGTCGCAATGCAAGCAATGTCACGTACGCCGCATCGGACAGTATCGTGTTCGCGCAGTCCGATTCGCCGCGCGGCAAGCAGATGGCGACGCTGCTCGTCGCGGGCATGGCCCGTGGCACGGGCGCGCAGGTGCCCGACGGTTTCGACGCCGCGGCAGGCGCGGCGCGCGTCGCGCTGGCCAACGACCCGGCGCCGCTCGTCCAAAGCCTGCTTGCCATGTCCGGCGACGGCGCGGGCGTCGATGCATCGGCCCTGCTCGCGAAGAGCAGCGCCGATTACCCGACGCTCGACCGCGCACTTTCGCTGTTGTGGTTGCGCAAGGCGCTCGGCGGCGACGCGGCGGCTGCGCCCTTGCCGTCGCTGCAAGGCGCGGGCTGGACACGTGCGGCGACACCGACCGGCACGCCCGCGTGGAAGTGGACCGGCGCCGGACTGCCGGCCACGCTCGACCTAGGCGCCGCGCGTTCGGACGTCAGCGCCGTCGTGTCGTTCCGCAGCCACGCGAGCGAGGACAGCCGACTGAATATCACCGTCGCGCGCCGCTTCTACAAGCTCGATCCGCTGGAAGTGAAGGCCGACCCGAAGAAGTCGGGCGCCGGCGAAAGCAGCCTGGGACGCGCGGCCTTCACGGCGCGCCTCGTGAAATCGGGCGATGCCATCGACAGTAATGCGCTGTACGTCGACGAAGTCACGCTTACGCCGCGCTCGGGCAACGCGTATCACTACGGCTTGCTCGATGTGCCGCTGCCGCCCGGCGGCAGCATCGAGGCGACGAGCTGGGGCGTGTCGATCGAGGGCTTGCCGGGCGAGAAGGAGGGCGAGAGCGGGCCGCAACCGTTCGCGCGCGCGGCGTCGTATGAAATGGGCGAGCTGTCGTATCACCAGCCGGTGCCCTTGCTCGACCGGCCGGTTGCGCTGCGGCAACTGGTGCGCTTCGCGTTGCCGGGCACCTTCGCGTTGCCGCCCGCGCGCTATTTCCGCATGTATCAGCCGGACGCGAAGGCGTTCGAAGGCGGCAAGAGCGATCGCGCGACGACGCTGCGCATCCAGTAAGCGAGGCGCGAGCATGGTCCGCGTGTTGCCTCGGCCTGTCTGCGAACGCATTGCAGCGATGCTGCGCATGGTGCTCGCCATGGGTACGGCGTACGCGGCGTGCGCCTTGGGCGGCGCCGATGCGAGCAGCGCTCGGGCCGCGGCTTTGGCTTCGCCGCCTGCCGCGTCGCAGCCGGCCTTGCGCTTTGCATGGCTGCGCGACGGACAAAGCCAGCTCTGGCAGACCGCCGCCGAGGGCGCCGCTGTCGGCTTCTCGCCGCAATCCGCGCTCGCGTTGCCCGCCACATTGGAGACGCCGCTCGGCAGCGTGTGGAAGCTTTTCGTGTATGGCTATCTTGTCGATCGAAACATCGCGACGCCGGACTATACGTGCAGCGGCGGCGATCCCGAGGAAGTGTATTGCTGTATGACCGGCGGTCATGTCGACCGCGAACACGCGCTCGTGCAATCGTGCGGACGCTTTTTCGAGCCCGCGCGGTTGCAACTCGATCCCGCCGACTGGCGCAAGTACTGGGCAGCCGCACATGCGCCGGCCTGGCTGCGCGATTTGCACGCGATGACGCCAGCGCAGCGCGTGCCCGTCACACAACTGCTCGCCGCCTTGCAGGCGATGCCGGCGCGACCGCGCGAAGCGGCGGCGAGCACGCTCGTGTCGGTGCTGACGAGCGGCCGCGGCGAAGGCACGGTCGCGCTTTACGGCAGCCTGCTGCGCGCGAAGACATGGACGATGCCGGACGCGGCGCGGCCGGGCGCGTCGGTGGGCGGCGCTGCCGGTTGGCTCGCCGACGGCACGCCGGTGTGGCTCGGCGGCCCGGGCGGGAGTGCGCGCGTGCTCGCGTCGGCTGCTCCGCGCATCGCGCCGCTGCTCGCGCAAATCGCCGTGCCGGATGACGGCGCGTGCGTCGTCGTGGATTTTTTCAGCCGCTATGCGGTTCGCGAAGTGCTCGGCGAAAAGGGCGTGAACCGTTCTGCCGCCGTGCCCGACGGGCCGCTGAACGGCGAGTTTCGCGTCGGCTTTGTGAACGGCAACTGGGCGCGCGTGACGAGCCGCGGCGAGCTGCGGCTCGATCGCAATGCAGCCGGCGCGCCGCAAATAGTCGGCCGCTTCGGCATGAACGACTATGTGGCGCGCGTGGTCGAGCGCGAAGGCGACACGGCGCAGCCGGAAGCGGCCAAGGCGTTGGCCGTGGCGGCGCGCACCTACGCCGTGCAGCACGGCGTACACGACCATGGCTGCTTGCGGATCGACGACAGCAGCAGCACACAACGCGTTTTGCCGCGCGCGCCGACGGCGGCGGCCCGTCGTGCGGCCGATTTCACCGACGCGCTCGTGCTGGCCGGCGTGCCGGTGCAGTATCACCACGACAAGGCCGCGCCGGGGCAGATGAGCTGGCTCGCCGCGAAGGCGTTCGCCCAAACCGGTCTCACCTTTGATGCGATCCTCGCGCGCACGTGGCCGCAAGCGACGCTGACGTCGTCGATGAGTCCGCTGTCCGGCGATTGCATCGCGGTCGCCGGCGCGCGCGAATGGCTGCAGCGCAATGCACCGTTGTGGGCGCGGCGCATGGACGGCATGGCCGGCTATGAGACGCCTGATCTGCCTGCCGTATGCGCGGTCCGCGAGGGGCGTCCGTATGCGGATGCACAGCGCAACCGCGTGTATGTGTACCGCTTGCAGACCGAGGAAGATCGCATCGCGCTCGCGCATGAATATGTTCATCTCGCGTTTCAGCACCATCCACGTGGGCTCGATGAAGATTTTGTGGAGCGCACCGCGCGTCTCCTGATTCGTACCGACAATCCGATCCAATGAAAGACGTCACCTTTTTATTCCCGTTGATGCGGCCTTCGGTGGCGTGTGGGGTTCGCTCGCGCGCCGCGATGTTGGTGGCGGCGGCAGCGCTCGGCATGTGCACGGCCGGCTTTGGCACGCAGGCTTACGCGGCTGGCGCCGGCGGCGCGGTCGCCGATCTCACCGGCGCGTTCGGCGGCTGGCGTCATAGCGGGCTGACCAACGAGGGCGAGCAATTCGTCGCGGCTTATCCGCGGCCGCCCGTCGATCGCGGCGCGCAGCGCTATCGCACGCTGATCGAAGGGCGCCTGAAGCAGATCGACAAGCACGCGCGCAAGCCGCCCACACTCGTCGTCAACGGCAATCCCACGCCGCTTTACACCGACGACGAAGGCGCGTTCGCGCGGCCGTGGGCGTTCGGCGCGGGCTCGAACAGCATCGAGCTGATTTCCGCCGATGGCAGGCAGCGTCAGCGCATGCAGTTCTACGAAGGGGACCGCACGAAGCCGCAGGCGAAGCTGCGCGCCATGGTCACGTGGGACGACCCGCATGCGCAGGTCGATCTGCACGTCATCACGCCGGGCGGCCTGCACGCGTTCTTCGCCAATCCGACGCTGGAAGACGGCAGCGGCTTCGATGTGGATTCCGTGGACGGCGCGGGGCCGGGCATTTTTTCGTCCGCGGCGCCGGAGCGCGGCACGTGGCTGTTCTTTCTGAACTATTGGGGCAACTTCGATTCGACGGGCTATAACTTCGACGCCGCCGCGCACGATCGCGACGTGATCACGGCGACGTTGACGCTCGTCTTCAACGAAAACACGCCGAACGAACGGCGTGAGACGATGGTCGTGCCGTTGCGCAAAATCGGCGATCTCATGCTCGTGAAGAGCGAGCGACTTTGACAGCGGGACGGGAGCAGTCACGATGAAGCGCAGAACGACAGGACGGATGAGCACGGGCCTCAGCTTGCTGGTCCTCGCATGCTGGCTGGGCGCGTCGGCCGCGCGCGCGAGCGATATCGACATGAATGCGCCTTTGAACGGCTGGCGCAATTCGGGCGGCGACAGCAACGAGCGCTACACGCAGGACGTGCACTATCCGGCTGTTGCAGTCGCGACGCCCGAGGGGCAGTCGAAGTCCGCGCTGATCGAAGGGCAGATCCGCAACGCGCCGAAGAAGAAAGGCACCGCGGTCGGCACGCTGGTCGTGGACGGCACGCCGTTGCCGCAGCGCATCGAGGAAGACGGCAAGTTCTCGCGGCCGTACGCGTTTCCTGCCGGCAGCAACGGGGTCGAGCTGCGCGCGCCGGACGGCAGCCGCAAGCGCGTGCAGTTTTACGACGCCTACAGCGGCAAGACGCAGCCGAAGCTGCGCGTCGTGCTCGCGTGGGACACCGACGGCACGGATCTCGACTTGCATGTCGTCTCGCCCGACGGTGCGCATGCATGGTACGGCGACCGCGTGACGCCGAACGGCGGCGCGCTCGACGTCGACGTGACGACGGGTTATGGACCGGAAATCTATTCGTCGGCGGCACCGCTTAAGGGCACCTATCTCGTCTACGTGAACTACTACGGCAGTGGCAGCGGCCGCAGCGACATGACCGTCGCACAGGTGACGATCATCACCAACGAGAACACGCCCGACGAAAAGAGCGAGACGATCCGCGTGCCGATGCGCAAAGCCGGCGAACTCACGCTCGTGAAGACGTTTGTCGTGCCCTGAGCGGCGCGTGGCTGCGTCGCATGGCGGCTGTTGCCTCGCTTTGTTTCGTGTTGCCTGTCGAGTTGCGACTTGTCGCATGCAGGGCGCGAAAACCCTGCGCGCTCAGATACTTGGCTGACTCTTGCGCAGGATATCCACAGGCTTGCAAACATTTTCTGTGGACAAACGCGGTGTGGCCGACAGTCTCGTTGCGTGACTTCTGGCTGAACGCCCCCCGCTTGCACTTACCGTCCCTTACGGGAGGTCAAGTTTCGGCCGGCAAGGGTCGATAGAGCCTGTAACCGGCTCTGCGCCGAACGCCTTGAAGCAAATAAACGGAGGTTGCAATGCAGATCGACAGCGCGTTGCCGTCGACAACCCAGGCTGCCGCTCGCGCAACGGAGAATGCCGCGTCGTCATCCGTGGCGCGCAACGATGACGCCGCGTCGCGTTTGGCTGCCTGGAACACGTCGACGCAGGACGATGCGGTGCACATCTCCAGCGAAGGCGCCGCTGCGGCGGCTCAGCACGCAAACGCCGTAGACGGCACGAACGCGGCCGATGCGCAAAGCAACGGCGCGGCGGACGCGGATCCGTCGGCGGTCAAGTCGTTTGCGTATGGCACGCTCGGGCTGGAGCGGCCGGATCAGCCGGCCGAAGAGCGCAACGCTTTCTACACGGCCGGGCGTTGGCTCGCGGCGGGCATCACCCTTGGCGGGATCATCTCGCTGCTGATCTGAAACTGCTCGGGTGGGAGCCTGGCGGACTTTGAGATGTGAGGACTTCAGGCGGGGCGCGCTTGCCGTGCAGGGCGCACGGCAAGCGCGATGAGGCGGATTTGGGTTAGCGGTCGAGGAACGATTTCAGGCGGTCTGCACGGCTCGGATGCATGAGCTTGCGCATGGCCTTGCTCTCGATCTGGCGAATGCGCTCGCGCGTGACGTCGAACTGCTTGCCCACTTCTTCCAGCGTGTGGTCCGACTTCGTGTTGATGCCGTAGCGCATACGCAGCACCTTCGCTTCGCGCGGCGACAGGGAATCGAGCGCGTCGTCGATGGCGGCGCGCAGGTCGGCCTGCATGGCCGCATCCGCCGGCGACGAAGCCGCGGAGTCTTCGATCATGTCGCCGAGCGTGGCGTCGCCGTCATCGCCGACGGGCGTTTCCATCGAGACCGGCTGCTTCGCGATCTTCAGAATGCCGCGCACTTTCTCTTCCGACAGATCCATGCGTTCCGCCAGCACGGACGGGTGCGCTTCCTGACCGGTCTGCTGCAGGATCTCGCGCGAAATGCGGTTCAGCTTGTTGATCGTTTCGATCATGTGCACCGGCACGCGGATCGTGCGCGCCTGGTCGGCGAGCGAACGCGTCACGGCCTGACGGACCCACCACGTTGCATACGTGGAAAACTTCCAGCCGCGGCGATATTCGAACTTGTCCACCGCCTTCATCAGGCCGATGTTGCCTTCCTGGATCAGGTCGAGGAACAGCATGCCGCGATTGACGTACTTCTTCGCGATGGAAATGACGAGACGCAGGTTTGCCTCGATCATTTCGCTCTTCGCCTTGCGCATCTTCGATTCGGCCGCGACCATCTGGCGGTTGATCTCTTTCAGATGCTTGAGCGGCAGCGAAACGGTGGCTTCAATGTCGATCAGCTTCTGCTGTTCCGACTGGATGGCCGGCAGGTGGCGCTCGAGCGCCGCGCCGTACGACGTGTTGCCGCGCGCTGCGCGTTCGGTCCAGCCGAGATCGGCTTCATGACCCGAGAACGATTCGATGAACTTCTCGCGCGGCATGCCGCTCTTCGTGACGACGATTTGCAGAATGTTGCGCTCGATCGCGCGGACCTGCGCGACCTGATGCTGCACGTCGCCGCACAGACGGTCGATGGTGCGCGCCGTAAAGCGGATTTTCGCGAGATGCTGCTGGATCTCTTCGCGCGCCTTCTGGTACGCCTTCGAGCTCACGTCGCCGCGCGTGTGCGAGGCGTTCATCTGGTCGTACAGAATGCCGACCTGCGCGAAGATTTCGAGGCAGTCGCTCGTGAGTTGCTTCAGGCGTGCTTCGTCAGCGGCCGAGGAATCGGCCGGGCCGACGTCGTCGTCGCCATCGCTGTCTTCGTCATCTTCGGCGTCCGTGTCTTCGTCTGCTGAGGCGTCGGCGCTGACGTTCTCTTCTTCAGCTGCGACGTTGTCTTCGTTCAGGCCGTCAACCAGTTCGTCGATGCGCAGTTCGCCGTCCGCCACCTGCTGGGCGCTGGCCAGAATGGCGGAAATGGCGAGCGGGCAGCCGGCGATGGCTTGCACCATTTCGTGCAGACCGTCCTCGATACGCTTCGCGATGGCAATTTCGCCCGCGCGCGTGAGCAGTTCGGTCGCGCCCATTTCGCGCATGTACATGCGCACAGGGTCGGTTGTGCGGCCGAACTCGGAGTCCACCGTGGACAAGGCAACCTCTGTTTCCTCGTCCGCCTGGTCGTCCGACACGACGGCCGGCGCGTTCGAGTTCAGCAGCAGCGTTTCAGCGTCCGGGGCCTGCTCGTAGACCTGCACGCCCATGTCGTTGAATGCGCTGACGATGCTGTCGATCGCCGCCGTCTGCGCGAAGTTGTCGGGCAGGTGGTCGTTGATCTGCGCGTGGGTCAGGTAGCCTTGCTCCTTGCCCAACTGAATGAGCGCGCGCATCTGGCGCTGACGCTCTTCGGCCTGCTGCGGCGGCAGCTCGGCCGCCACGGGGATCGCTTTACCCGCGCCCTTGCCCTTCGGCGTGCGGCCCGACGGAGCTTTCGTGTAGGCGGCGGTTTCGTGTTGCGAATCTTCGCGATCAAAAGGGTTCACGTATTCTCCTCTAGAGGCTTCGCTATGAGACGCAAGACGCGACCGTCAGGCGTTTCGAGCATGGCTCAACATCACCTGAGTGACTCAACGCGGTTATAGGGCTGTGTGCTCTGGGGAGCAAAAAAGATGAGCCCGCATGGAGCGGGCCGATAGAATGTGCGAAATTCGCGCGGCTCGCATTATATACGAGCTTGCGCCTTCGCGCGCATTGTGCGCAGCAATTCGTCGCAGGTTGTTGTCGGTCTGCGTGCTGGGCGTGGCTCGCGGGCAGCCGAGCCGGTACAAAAAAGTTGCGACTGCAACGAGGCGCGTGTCGCGGAAAAGCACCGAGTCACAACTATAGACGAACTTGTTCGTTCTCACATGAGTGCGGGCGGCTTGCCAGTGTCGGCTTGTATCGCTTGTCCCTGCTTGTGTGCAGACACCCCTCTATATATAGCGCGAAGTTTTTTGGCGCCGATCGGTGTTTATGCAAAAGAAAATTCGCAGAAGGGGGTTGACGACCTGTCACTTGGTCTTCATAATCTCGCTTCTCTGCTGCTGATGCAGCGACGCAGAACGAAGCGGTGCCGGGTGGTTGAAATCAGGCGCTGCGAAGTGTGCGAACCGATCTTTAAAAACTAACAGCCGATAAGTGTGGG
>Ga0209759_1000138_pt1 | contig 125136 bp, 105 predicted proteins | sample AraplaCL_Col_mMS_FD_184261 | JGI IMG/M metagenome (GOLD analysis project Ga0209759, IMG submission 184261) | Arabidopsis root microbial communities from the University of North Carolina, USA - plate scrape CL_Col_mMS (SPAdes) (version 2) | ecosystem: Host-associated > Plants > Roots >...
GGCGCGACATTGCAACAATCAGATGGCAGGTACGGACGAGACGACGGTGCCGAGGTTCGGGTCGACAAACACCGTAGGGTTATTGCCGCTGCCGCTGAAGTTGAACATGCCCATGATGCTGCCCGCCGTAGCATCGAAGGAGCCACCACCGATACGTTGACCACCAAGCCAGTTGTCTTCGATGAACCGGACGACAGATGCCTGGCTGATTGGAGTGTGATCCACATAGTTCACTTTAGCCCACGGCGAAATCACGAGGAACGGAATACGCGTGCCCGGCCCGCATCGCCCATTGACCGGCGTACCGTTGACGCCAAGCGGAGCCGTTCCCGTGCCGCACTTGCCCGCACCGTTAAGCTGGTCCGCCTGGGCGTCGAAGGAGGCGCTGGTCGGATTCGCATAGGCATGGTCGTACCAGCCGTCAGAGTCGTCCCATGCAACGATAACCGCAGTGTTCTTCCAGTCGGGCTGTTGCTGCAGGAAGTTGACTACCTTGGCCGTAAACGCCTGCTCGTCGAGCGGGTCGGAGTAGCCTGCATGACCATCCTGGAACGCCGGTGCCTTGATGAAGCTTACTGACGGGAAGTTGCCCGCCTTCACTGCAGCGAAGAAGTCGTCAGAGTCGTACTGGTGGTTGGCGGGTTCCGGCGTCTTGCCATCGGTCAACGTGCTGAAGCCAACGGTTGACATTGAGTTCGGACGCGTATGCTGCGGGTTCGCCGTCGACGCGTAATACTGGAACCAGTTGTGGTGCGGAATGTAATCTGCGGTTGCCTGACCCACAGCCGGCGTCACCGTGCTGCGCTTGCACCCCGTCGTGCCGTTGCTGTTAACAGTCGACAGGTTGAAGCCGCCCATGAAGCCGCCCCAGGTGATGTTCCTGGCATTCAGCAGATCGCCGATATTCTTGCCAGACATCAGAATCTGATCCGTCGTGCTGGAGCAGAGGTCGTTGGCAGGGTCAACGTCGTTGATGAGCGTAACGCCGCCCTGACCGTCGTTGACGTAATAGGAATGTGACGCCGTCGACAGATTGAACGGCTGCTGGCTAGTCTTCAGCAGTTGCACGCCGTTAGTCTGGCCGGAAATTACCTCCAGAGCGCCAGGAGTGGACGGTCCAAATGTGTCGGTATAGGCGTTGTCGCTCATCGCGAAGTGCTGAGCATAGTTCCACAACGCCGTTACGGTGTTACCGTCGTAGTAGCCCATGACCTGTCCCGCCGTACCGAATGCGCCAGCACCGCCACTCGAACCCTTACCGGTAAATTTCGGGAAGAGGTCTGCTGCACCGTTGTTGTAGGCCTGCTGCTCCGCGGTATATGCGTGGTTCTGGTCGGCAGTCGCAGCCTGAGTGCGGTCCAACCGGAACGGGTTCGCCCCGTTCGGAGCGTTGAGAGCATTGGTCAGGTTCGGATTGTTCGTCAGCAGAGCACCGCTCAGCCCGTTCACCGTCGGCGTGCCCGCCGCAGCTGTAAATGCCGGTTCTCCCGACGGGTTGGTCGCGTTCGGGTACGTCGCAAAGTAGTGGTCGAACGAGACGTTCTCGTTATAAATGACAACGACGTGCTTGATGGGAGTGCTCGTCGTCAACCGGTCCTGCACTGAAACGGGGGACGGCGTATCGGTGCTACCCCCGCATGCGTAAAGCGAGACCGCCAAAGCGATACCTGAAGCGCCGAAAAGGAAGGCTCGAGAAAACATGTGTTTTAACTCCGGATGTCCTGCTATTTGTTCTTCTCAGTCTATTCCGTTGCGAAATCAACGGGGGAGGAGATGTTTCGTACCCCAGATATTGGAGCAGGCCGGCGTGACGGCGGAATGGCGTTTTATTTACCTAATCCTTACGCGAATTTACCTACGAAAGAATAATGAATGATTACCGCGGCAAATAGGACGCGCCTGCCGTCGTCGCTGATGGGGTCCGTGTGTGAGGGCAGAATTTAGCCGTAATGCGAATTTAAACTCTTCTCATCGGCCGCTCCTGCTGAGAGGACACCGCGGTACACCGCTTTTCCGTGAACGTGTCACACGCACTTTTATCGACATGCGAGCCGCCTGCGTCTGAGAAAGACGCACGAGGCGTGTCCCTTCGATGCCGAGGTTCGCCGCATCTATGAGACCAACCTGTTCGGCTTGCTCAACGTCACACGCGCCGTGCTGCCGGTCATGCGCAAGCAGCGTTCGGGCCACGTGATCAACACATCGTCCATCGTCGGTTATCAGGCGGCGGCAGGCGTCGGCGTGTACAGCTCGGAACCGTATCACCCGATCTGACGAGTTGGATTGCCCAAGCTGCCGCAAAGCGTCCCGGTCAAATCAGACAGTGCACTGACGCCCAGAAGGGCCATGTTGCGCAGCATTTCGTTCGCCAGGATCGCAATGGCGTGAAGAATGCCGGGCTCGCCAGCCACCGCGCCCGCGTAGTTGAACGGCCTGCCTACGAAGACAGCGCGGGCACCTAGCGCGTGTGCGATCAGGACATCATTGCCCCGCCGGAATCCACCGTCGACCATGACCGTGCAGCGCTCGCCGACCGCTTCGACCACACGTGGCAGCGCGCGGACGGAAGCGCAAGCGCCGTCTAGTTGCCGTCCGCCGTGGTTGGACACGATGACGCCATCGGCGCCGAGCTCGCATGCGCGTCGTGCGTCGTCAGCATGCAGGATGCCTTTCACGACAAGTTTGCCGGGCCAGGTATCGCGTATCAACTTAAGATGCTCCCAGCTGAGATGATCGCGCGCCCCGAAATCGCGCAGCACGTTCGACGACAAGATCGGTGCGCCGCGTGTCACGCGCGAATTCTAGAAGTGCGGCATCCCGTGATTGACCAGCGTGCGCAACGCGGTGCCGAAAAGCCAGCGCGGATGCGTCATGCCTTCCCAGGCGAGACGCGCGCTCGGCCTCAGCGGCGTGGAGAAGCCGGCGCGCACGTTATTCTCGCGATTGCCGGACACCGGCGTGTCCGCCGTCACGACGAGCGTGCCGAAGCCCGCTGCGCGCACGCGCTCGATCAACGCGACGATCTTGTCGGGTTCGCCCGGCACATAGGCCTGGAACCACGCGCGCGGATTCGCCTCGCACACCTCTTCCATGCGTATCAGGGATGAGCCGCTCATGATCATCGGCACGTTGGCGCGGCGCGCGGCGCGCGCCTGGATCAGATCGCCGCGATAGGCGGACAACGCGCTGATGCCCATAGGCGCGATGCCGAACGACGCGCTGAAGGTATGGCCGAGCAATTCAACGTCGAGTGTGCGCCGCGATGTATCGGTGAAGACGCGCGTGATCCAGTCGTAGGCTTCGAACGCTTCGCGATTGTGCCGCAGCGTGCGGTCCGTTTCGCAGCCGCCGCTGATGTACGCGAAGATCGGCTTCGGCAGGAAGCGGCGCGCGGCGGTCTCGAAGTCGTCGAGAGAAAGAATGTGCTGCAACCGGCGCGGCACCTTGGGCGCCATGCCGGTGCGCGGCACGGTATGGCTCGCGAGCGGATAGTCCCGAAAGCTGAAGGCATCGGACATGGTGTCTCCTCCTTGCGTTTTGCACGCCGCACGTCAGACGAAACCGTAGAGCTTTTCCGGATTCGACACGAAGATCTGCTGCCACTTGGGCTGCCCGATCCAGCCGGCGATTACATCCACGAGGTTCGCGTCGTCGGGCTTGTCCGACTTCTGCGTCGGATGCGGCCAGTCCGTGCCCCACAGCAAGCGCTCGGGCGCCATGTCGATGAAAGCCTTCGCGACCGGCGCGACATCGGCGTACGCGGGCGCGCCGCTCTTCGAATCGATGTACGGACCCGACAGCGTGACCCACGTATTGCCGCGCTCCACGAGCCTGCGCGCGGTGCGCATGGCGTCGGATTCGAGTCCGCCCGGCTGCGGCACGTGCGCGATGTGATCGATGACGAGCGGGCACGGCAGGCCCGACAAGGTGGTTTCGAGCGACGGCAGCTTCGCGCCCTGCACGACGAGCTCGATATGCCAGCCGAACGGCGCGATGCGCGATGCGAGCGGCACGAGCATGTCGACGGTCGTTGCGCCCGGATAACTCAGGTTGAAGCGAATCGCACGAACGCCGGCGTCGTGCATCCCGGCGAGCTGCTGCTTTGTCACCGAAGTGTCGACCACCGCGACGCCGCGCGCATCGTTACCGAAGCGTCTGAGCGCATCGAGCGTGCAACTGTTGTCGGTGCCGTAAGTGGAGGGTGTGACGACGACGTTGCGATGGATGCCGAGCCGCTTCTGCAACGCGCGATACTGTTCGATGCTCGCGTTCGGCGGCCGCAGCGTCGTGCCCGGCGCGCTCGGAAAGCGATCATCGTAGATGTGCATGTGGCAGTCGATCGTGCCTGCGGGCAGACTGGATTTCGGCGGCTCGGTGCCGCTCGACCACACTTCGCTCGCCGTCACCGTCGAAGAAAGCGATGCGCCGATCAACCCGGCCGCGCTCCAGCCGAGGAATTCCCTGCGGTTCATTTCGCGCATGCTTAGGCCGCCTCGGTCTTGTTCGTCATGCGCGCGTTCGGACCCGACGGGCGGCTCAGCAGCAACAGCGTCACCACACTCACGAGCGTCAGCACGCCGAGCGGCATGAGCGCGAGCGAATAGCTGCCGGTGGCTTGCTTCACCCAGCCGTACACATTGACCATCAGGCCGCCGCCGAGCAGGTTGGCGATCGCGTTGATGGTCGCAAGACCCGCCGCCGCAGCGCTATTCGACAGGATGCCGGAAGCCAGCGCCCAGAACGGGCCTTTGAACGCATATGCGCCGACGAGCACCGCGCACAGCATAATCATCGTCGGGAGCAACGAGCCGGAGAGCGAGGTGCCGAACAGGCCGAAGCCGATCAGCAGCATCGGAATGACCGTGTGCCAGCGGCGCTCGCCACGGCTGTCGGAGCGGCGTCCCCAATACACCATCAAAAACGAAGCCATCAGGTACGGCACCGAATTGAGCAGACCCGTCTGCATGACCGTGAGGCCGAACGACTTCAGCAACTGAGGCTGCCACACGGACAGCGTGCTGCCCGCCGCCGACGCGCACGTATCGACAAGCGCGAGACACAACACATAGCGATTGCGGAAGAGCTTCGCGAGCGGCATCTGCGCGACCTTCTTCGGCTCGCGCGCTTCGTTGGCGAGCGCGCCCTTCAGCCACTCGCGCTCTTCAGCGGTGAGCCATTTGGCGTGCTCGGGCTTGTCCGTCAGGACCGCGAGGCACACTATGCCGAGGATCACCGTCGGGATGCCTTCGAGGATGAAGAGCCAGTGCCAGCCGCGCAGACCCGCGAAGCCGTCCATCTGCAGGAGCGCGGCGGAAATGGGCGAGCCGATGAAGCTCGCGGCCGGAATCGCAACCATGAAGGTCGCCACGATCCGCGCGCGGTATTTCGGCGGAATCCAGTACGAGAGATACAGCAGTACGCCCGGAAAGAAACCCGCTTCTGCCGCGCCCAACAGAAAGCGAAGAACGTAAAACGAGCTCGGATTGCGCACCAGCGCGGTCGCCGCCGACACCAGTCCCCAGGTGATCATGATGCGAGCGATCCAGACGCGCGCGCCGTACTTTTGCAGTGCAATGTTGCTGGGCACTTCGCAGAAGAAGTACGACACGAAGAACAGACTGCTGCCGAAGCCGAACACTCGCGCGGAAAGGCCGAGATCGTGGTTCATCTGCAAGGAAGCCATGCCGACGTTGCCGCGGTCAATGAAGGCCAGCAGGTAGCAGATCATCAAAAAGGGAAGAAGCCGCCAGACCACCTTGCGTATGGTCTGGCGCTCGATACTCGATACGGTGCCGCCATTGACTTGCATGTCTCTCTCCTGAATCTATTGTGCGCCAGCGCGCTGTTCTCTGATACGACTCAAAACCATGATCGCGATGACGCCGCCGGCCAGCACGAAAGCCATCGTGCCGAAGGTGTGCCGCACGCCAAGCGCTTCCGAGGCCGTTCCGACCAGCAGATAGCCGAACGGCATCGTGCCGTTATAGGCCATGCCGTACATGCCGACGAGCCCGCCGCGCACGTGCTCCGGGCAGCTTCGCTGGATGGTCGCGTTGGTCGACGTGGCCGCGAAGGTGAGGCTGAAGCCGAGCGCGTAGAACGCGGGCATCGATGTCGCCGCAGCGGTCGTCATCGACAGCATCGCGAGCGCGACGACAGCCGTCCACGGCGCCAAGCCGATGAACCTTGCCGATGCACGCGGCCCCAACGCCGACGACAGCAGCAAGGCGGCCGAGAGCGACCCCGCGCCCGCGCAGGCGAAAAACACGCCGGTGAAGCGCGCCGCGTCGTGAAAACCCTTGTCTGCCAGCAACGGTACGAGCGTCTGATAACTGCCCGCAAACAGACCAATGCACGCGAGAATCGGCAGATAGCGCGCTGAAAATGCGTCCGCCATCACGTAGCCGACCGCATCTCGCAGGCCGCTCTCGGCACGCGACGGACGCTCCGGCGCGTCCGTCCTGATCGAGCGCACACAGCTGGCCATGAAGCACAGCGCCAGCGCATAGATCACGAACGACGTGCGGGGTCCAAGCGTCGGATAAACGAACCCGGCGATGGTCGGACCGACCATGCGGCCCACGTTGTAGACCATCGTGTTCATCGCGACGGCGTTCGACGTGTGCGCCGCGTTTTCAAGGCTCGTCAGCAGCAACACCTGGCGCGCGGGCGTCTCGACCGCGCTCGATATGCCGATCGCGAGCGCATGCGCGAGGATCAGCGTCACGCTCAGCACGCCCAGCATCGACAGCGTGAAAAGGCTCATGGTCAGCAGCAGCGACGTCAGCAGCACACAGAGCGTCGCGCGCTTCGCGTTTTCCGAACGAATGCGCGAGCCGGCAACCGGCGCCACGACCAACTGCGGCCCGTACAGCAAAAAGTTGAGCAGCGCGAGGATCGCCGCCGAACCCGAAAGGTGATACACGAGCAGGTTCAGCGTGACGTTCTGCGTCCAGCTACCGAGCACGGACGCAACCTGCCCGCTCAGATAGCGCCGCAGCGACGCCTCGCTGAGCGCCGGAAACAGCCGGTTGACGAAGCCAGAATCGGCAGCCGCGGTCATGACAGCGACTTGCCCCGCGTTTCAGGCGCGAAGAACACGACCACCGCGGCGGCGATGAACGCGACAATGGTCGTCGACAGGCCCAGCACGAAACCGCCCGCCGTCGATGCCAGCGCGCCGATCACGAGCGGCGCGATGAAGCCGCCGAGACGTCCGCCGTTGTACGCGAGGCCCATCAGAAAGCCGCGCGACGCCGTGTTGCCGATGATCTCCGCAAGGAACGGGCCGGCGCCCGCGAAGATGCCGTTGACGCTGAAGCCGGTGAAGAAGATTGCGACCATCAGCAGCAGCGGATCGGCCGACAGGATATACACAAACACGGCTCCCGCGCCCACAAGCAGATACGCAAGGAACATCGGGCGGCGGCCGAGCCGGTCCACGAACGCGGAGAACAGCAAAAAGCCGGTGATTGCGCCAAACTGAAGCGACAGCACGAATGTCAGGCTATGCACGAAATCGAGGTGCTTGACGGTGACGAGAAACGTCGGTGTCCAGGTGAACACGCCCCAGTAGAGGTATTGCAGGAAGAAAATGAAGCCGAACGCCGTCAGGAGGCCGCGCACGTTGAGCGCCTCGGCGCTCGCTTTGGCCCTTGCGACCGCCTGCGCTTTCGCGTGCTTGCGTTCGAGCCAGATCGGCGATTCGGGCGTCTTCTTCGCCACCCAGAACAGAATGAAGAACGGCAGTGCGCCGATCATGAACAGCACGCGCCATCCGTGACCCGCTAGGCCGCCGTAGCTGTTGCTGACGATGCCGGCAATCGTGATGGCGAGAATCGCGCCGACGGGTAAGCCCATCTGCATGAGTGCGCCCCCCTTGCCGCGGCGGCTCGCGTGCCAGGTTTCGGCGATCAGCGCCGCACCCGCTGTCCACGTGCCGCCCATGCCGAGCGCGCCGAAGAAGCGCAACGCCGCGAACCAGTGCTCGTTAGGCGCGAATGCGATGAGGCCCGAGAACAGCGAATAGATGCCGACGCAAAGCAAAGCGGTGCGCACCCGGCCCAGACGGTCCGACGCATAGCCGAACAGAATTCCGCCGACGATCTGCCCCGCCGCCGTAATGCTCGTGAACAGGCCCAGTTGTGCCTTGCTCAGGCCGAACTGAAGCGCGAGCGTCGGCAAAAGCAGCGAGAGCAGGAAGGAGTCGTAGCTCTCGAAGGTCCAGCCGAGACCCGCGAGCGTCAGCGAGCGCCACTCGATCGCGGTGATGTTCCTGAATCCCTTGGCGCGTGCTTCGGCGGTGTTCTCGTGGCTGGATACGGTTGCGCTCGTCTTCATGCGTTGTCTCCGGAAATCTCGAGGCGATACGTCGATGCTGCCGTCCCGCTGAACAGCGCGGACTTTTCGTCGGCGGACATCGCGCTCGCCAGTCTCTTGAAGGCGTTCCACAGAACGCCGTAACTGAACATTCCCTTGTCGACGGGGAAATTGCTCTCGAACATGCAGCGATTCACCCCGAACAATTCGATGCAGATGTCGAAGTAAGGCCGCCACGCAGCAGCCAGTTCTTCCGATGACGGCGGCAGATCGCGCGTGGCGAAATCGAAGCCGAATACCGTCAGCCCCGCGCCGCCGAGCTTCATGCGCGTATTCGGCAGGCTAGCGAGACGCGCGAGCGATTGCCGCCATTGCGCGATGACTTCGTCGCGACGGCCCACATACGGACCCGCGCCGAGCGGCCCGCCGAAATGATCGATGACGACAGTCACATCGGGCGATGCTTTTGCGAGTTCGTAAAGTTCGTCGAGCTGCGTGTGATACACCCACGCATCGAGCGACAAGCCGAAACGCGCGAGCGCGCGCACGCCTTGCCGGAACGCGGGATTGCGCATGCGGTCGCGCGGCGGCGTGACGGGGCTCGACGTTACCTCGGGGTTTTCGTGCCACGCGAGCGGATTGCGGATGCCGCGCAAACGTCCGCCCGAGACCTGCGACATCGACTCGAGCACGGCGTCGAGTTCCGCGCCGAGCGTCAGATCCGCACCGCCGACGATCGCGGAACAGCACCGTGCCGGTCCATACGCCCCGCTCGCGAACATCGCGGCGATGCCGTTGGCGAACTCCACCTCGCCGACGGGCTTCATCGCATCGGGGCCGTGTGCGCGCATCATGGAGCGAGCTTGCACGTAGACGGTCGATACGACGCGGTGTCCGCAGCCCACGTCCGCACCGAATTCCTCCGCGAGATACCGGCCGGTTTGCCGGTCCCACAGATGATGATGCGCATCGACGATGGCGAGTTCCGGCGCAAGCACCGGCTCCACGCGTTGCGCGAGCCAGTCGGGCCGGACAGTCACATGAGGCGCATGAACGATTTGCACGGCGCGCTTCCTCTTAGAACTTCTGACGCATGCCGACCACGAAGCCGGTCTGGTTGTAACCGGCCGCAACCGTGCCGTAGCCGCCCACGCCGAGCGCCGCGCCATTCTTGTTGTGCGAATAGCCCGCCGTGGCGTAGATGTCCGTGCGCTTCGACAGGAAGTAGTCTGCGCACAGCACGGCCAGCCACGAATCGGCGTTGGTCGAATGCACGTCCTGGTAGTAGCCGGACGCCGTCAACTGGAAGGACGGCGTGATCGTGTACTGAGCGCCCGCCCAGTACAGATTGGCGGCGTTCGCCGCGGAGCCGTTCGCGACCGCGATCGGGTTCACCGGCAGGAAGGCATTCGACGCACGCAGGTAGCGATAGCCCGCGAAGCCCTTGATCGGACCGAACACATACGAAGCGGCGGCGGTCGCGCGGCGCTCGGTGGCGGTGTTCGTCGCCACGGTGTTGCTATTGCGTTGCTCGTACGACAGGCTCGCCGCGAACGGCCCTTGCGCGAACGTGAGGGCGCCGCTGAAGAAGCGACCGGTGATTTCGGCGCCCGGCACTTCCACGCCGTAGCCGGTGTCGTAGCGCGTGCTGTACATGGCCTGCGCGGTCAGCGGGCCGAAGTTGCCCGTGTAGCGCGCGGAGTTGTCGATGCGCCCGGCCGTCGCGTAGTCGATTGACAGCACCGAATACTTCGACGAAGCGCCCATCGGATCGAACGCCACGGCCTGTTCGTATAGCAGCGAGTTCTGACGGCCGAAGGTGAGTTGCTGGCCCTTGTACGACATGCCGACCCACGCCTGACGGCCGAACAGACGCGTGGTCGTCGTTGCGTTGGCGCCGATACCCTTCGTCGATTGACCGAGCGTGCCGTCGTTGACGTTAAAGCCGTCCTCCAACGTGAAGATTGCCTTCAGCCCGCCGCCGAGGTCTTCGGTGCCCTTCATGCCCCAGCGCGAACCGGAGAGATTACCGGAAGTCATGCGGGTGACCCCGCCGCCAGCGCTCGCATTGTTGATATGTTCGATGCCCACGTCGACGATACCGTAGAGCGTCACGCTGCTTTGCGCGTGCGCGGCGCTGGCGGCGAGGCTCATGCACGCGCCGGCGATAGCCGCGAATACAAAACGGGATGTGAGGTTGGCAGGGTTGCGGGCCTTCGTGAACAAGATACAGTCTCCCAATAGAGTTGGTTGTAGATTTATTCGAACGCGATGAAACATGCGCTCGTTACTTGCGGGCGGCGCGCGCTTCCCCGGCGTCCGCGCCCGGATCACCCAGCCAGGCGATGGTGAGCGCACCCAGCAGCAGGAAGCCCGCGACCGCGAACAGCGGCACGGTGAAGCCGCCGGAAATTTGCTTGAGCCAGCCGATCATCGAAGGGCCGACGAAGCCGCCGAGATTGCCTACCGAGACAATCAGCGCGAGACCGCCCGCCGCCGCGCGCCCGGTGAGAAAGCTCGACGGAATGGCCCAGTACGTGGCCTGGAAGCCGAGGATGCCGCTCACGGTGAAGCAGAGTGCGATCAGCTTGAGCGCGGGCGCGTCGGCCAACGTGCTCGCGCAAAGCGCGGCCGCCGCGATGATCAGCGCGCCCGCCACATACGGAATGCGGTTGACCGCGCGATTGGCGACGCGCGCCCACCAGAGCATCGCGAATGCGCCGATCAGATACGGGATGGCGGTCAGCCAGCCGACCACGGCATGCTCGACGCCGAACTGCTTGATCATCGACGGCATCCACATGCCGACGCCGACCGAACCCACGATCCCGCAGAAGTTGATGAACGCGAGCACGAATACCCGCCAGTTGGTCATCGCGTCGCGCAAGTTGGTGCCGTGCTTCGCGCCGATATCGCCCTGTTCGAGCGCGAGACGGCGCGCAAGCGAATGCTTCTCTTCGGCGGTGAGCCACCTGGCCTTCTCGGGACGATCGGCGAGCAGGAACAGACAGGCGATGCCGAGCAGGACCGCCGGCAGACCTTCGATGAGCAGCAGCCATTGCCAGCTACGCAGACCGTGCAGCCCGCCCAGTTGCAGCAACGCGCCCGAGATCGGCGAGCCGATCATGTTGGCGACCGGAATGCCGACGAGAAACGCCGCCGTCACCTTCGCGCGCCACTTGCCGGGGAACCACTGCGTGAAGTAAAGATAGATACCCGGCGTGAAACCGGCTTCCGCGAGCCCGAGCAGAAAGCGCGCCGCCGCGAAGCTTTTCGGACCGACGACGAACGCCGTCAGCATCGAAATGAGACCCCACGTAAACATGATGCGCGCGATCCACACGCGCGCACCGACCTTCTGCATGATGAGGTTGCTCGGAATTTCGAACAGAAAGTAGCCGATAAAGAACAGCCCCGCCCCCAAGCCGAACTGCTCGGAAGTGAGGCCCAGATCCTTGTTCATCGTCAGCGCGGCGAAGCCGACGTTGGTCCGGTCCAGATAGCTGATGACGTAGCACATGAAAATGAACGGCAGGATGCGGCGGAACGCCTTCGCGAGCGTGCGCTCGCTGGCGGCGTATTCCTCGCTGCCCATATGCGCCTCATGCAGTGCGCCCTGCGGCGCCTTCGCGGCGTCTTGGGCACGCGCGCCGGATACGGTTTGCGGTATGGCCATGCTTGCTCCTCCATCGCACTTCTTCCGGTGCGACATGTTGATATGAACCGCGCTTCAGAGCGGCTTCAGTGCCCGTTTCGGCAGGGCTCCGGCGATGCTCATGCGTGCCTTGAGCACGGTTCCCGAAACGGATTCGGTCATGAAGAGCGTCTTCATGTCCGCGCCGCCGAAACACAGGTTGGTGAGCGATGCGCCTTCGGGGCTGGTGAGGATCTCGACCGGCTCGGCGCGGTGGTTCAGCACCCATGCGCGCCCGAGTCCCGGATTCGCGATGAACAGGCGTCCTTCGCAATCGACCGTCAGTCCGTCAGGACCGCTCGGACCGTAGGACGTGAAGAACTGGCCTACCTTGCTGACCGATCCGTCGGCTTGCAGCGGCACGCGCCACACGCAGTTGCCGCGCGTCATGCCAACGAACAGCACCTTTTCGTCGGGCGAAAGCACGAGGCCGTTCGGGCTCGGGCAATTGCCGAGCAGCATGTCGAGCTTGCCCTCGGGTGTGAGGCGATACACGCGGCCGGTCGGATCGTGCAGGCCGGTTTGTCCCTGATCGGTGAAATACAGGTTGCCTTGCGAATCGAACGCGAGGTCGTTCACGCCGCGAAAGCGCTCGCTGTTGCGGCGCTCGAGATACGGGCGCACTTCCCCGCGTTCGATATCGAGCAGCATCAGCCCGTTGCGATAGTCGGTGATGAGCATGTGCGCATCGTCGAAACGCTTCATGCCGTTCGGCTCGCCGTCGTACTGCACGACAAGCTCCCACTCGCCCGAAGGCGAAATCCGGAAGACGCGTCCGTGCGGAATGTCCGTCACGAACAGATAGCCTTGCGGGTCCCACACAGGGCCTTCGAGGAACGAGTCCGTCGCAAGGCCGCCGCGGTTGGCGCGCGCCCAGTCCGTCTGAACGTCGGGCTTGCGGAATTTCTCCGGCATGCGCGTGAAGACTTCGGCTGCGCGCACTTCGGGCGAGATGAGATAGAACATGCTGAACCTTTACCTTGCTCGTTTCAGGCGACGTCGCGGGCCTGCTCTTCCAGCACCGCGAGCACGTTGGCTGCGGCGCCGCGCCCCATGTTCACGTAGGCGGCATCGCTCACGCCGCCGATATGCGGCGACAGGATCACGTTGGGAATGCGCTGGAACGGATGCGGCGTGGCCATCGGCTCGACGTCGAAGCTGTCGAGACCGGCCGCGCGAATCTGGCCGCTCGCGAGCGCTTCGGCGAGCGCGGCTTCGTCGATCAGCCCGCCGCGCGCCGTGTTGACGAGAATGGCGCCCCGCTTGAAGCGTGCGAGCGTCTCGCGGTTGAGCATCTGACGGTTCTCGGCGGTCAGCGGGCAATGCAGCGACACGACATCGGACTGCGCGTACAACTCGTCGAGCGAAACGAGCTGGGCGCCTTGCGGCGCGTCCTTCGCGTAGGGATCGAACGCAATCACGTTCATGCCGAACGCGATGCCCACCGACGCCACGCGGCGGCCGATCGCACCGAGGCCGACGAGACCGAGCGTGCGTCCATCGAGTTCGACGGACTTGTGCGTGGACTTGTCCCAATGGCCGTCACGCATGCGCAAGTCGAGCTGCGGCACCGACTTGGCGCACGCCAGGATCAGCGCCCACGCGTGCTCCGACACGGCCGCGGCGTTCGCACCGACCGCCGCTCGCACCGCGATACCACGCTCGGCCGCGGCCGCCTGATCGATCACGTCGATGCCGCTGCCGTGCTTCGAGATGACTTGCAGCTTGTGGCCCGCATCCATGATGCGCGCGTTGATCTTGCCGTAGCGCACGATGATCGCGACCGGATTATGTTGCGCGCTCAACGCGACGAGATCGTCTTCGGTCGGCTGCTTGCCTGCGAACACCACGTCGAACTGCGTCAGCATGTCGAGCGCCTGCGGCGCGATATCGGCGGCGGTGACGAGAATCACCGGCTTTTGCAGAGTCGTCGGCATTACAGTGCCTCGCCTTCGACCAGCATGCCAAACGCGCGCAGTTCCTTCTCGAGCCATGCCGGACGCAACGCCTCGCCCTTCAGAATGCCTGCGATGCGCGCCGTTTCGGCATCCAGCTTCTTCTGCGCCAGTTCGATGATGCGCGCGACATCGTTGCGCGGAATCACGACGACGCCGTCCGCGTCGCCGACGACCAGATCGCCCGGATTGATGAATGCACCCGCGACCGAAGCCGGCGCATTCACGACGCCCGCGACGCTCTTGGTCGGGCCGCACGGATTCAGGCCGGAGGCGAAGATCGGGTAGTCGCCTTTCGCGAGTTCGTGCGAGTCGCGCACGGCGCCGTCGATGACGATGCCGGCGATGCCGCTCACCTTCGCCTGCGTCGCCATGATTTCGCCGAGCAGTGCGCACGACAGATCGCCCTTGCCGTCGACGACGATCACGTCGCCCGGCTTCGCGATAGCCAGCGCCGCGTGGATGGCGAGGTTGTCGCCGGGACGTACTTCGACCGTGATTGCCGGGCCTGCGACTTTCATCGCCTTCGACAGCGGTTGCACGCGACCGTGCAGCGTGCCGCGCCGGCCGGCGACGTCCGCGAGGATGGCGGCCTGAAACTTCGCGGCGGCCTGGACGAGTTCAGGCGACACGCGCTCGATATTGCGATTGATGGGGGACTGTCCTGTGGAAGCTGCGCTCATGGATCTCACCTCGGTAGTGTGTTGTACTGTGTACAACATGCGTGTACTGTGTGAAATGACTATAAGGCAAGGCGCGGGCGGGAGACCACTGGCGTTAACCCTTTTATCCAGTAAATTGGCGTTGTACTAGGTACAATACGACCGGAGCGACTAAACAGGAGACGGAGATGGGGAACGAAGGCGTTGCGGCGGTGGAAAAAGCGCTGTCGCTGCTGGACTGCTTCAGGCCAGGAGCCGAATCGCAGTCTCTAGCGGCGCTGGCGCAGGCGTCCGGCATACACAAGACGACCGTGTACCGCCTGATGAATTCTCTGGAGCGGATGGGGTATGTCGTGCGCTCGCAGACGGGAAACTACTCGCTCGGCCATCGCGTGTTGTATCTCGGCAAGCTCTACGAGCAGTCGTTTCGTCTCGCTTCGGTAGTCGAGCCGGCGCTGCGTGCGCTCGCAGCGTTGACGAAAGAGAGCGCATCGTACTACGTCCACGACAACGGGGAACGGCTCTGCCTGTTCCGGGTGGAACCGTCCGAAGGTTTGCGCGAGACGCGGCTCGCGGGCACATCCCTTCCGCTCGACGATACAGCGATCAGTCAAGTGATCCGCTTCTGGGGGTTGGGGGAGCCCATCTTCACAGAGCAGCCGACCTTGCCCCTCTTCACGGCGGGCGCGCGCGACGTGCACACGGCGGCCTTTGCGACGCCGATTTTCGGCGCGGGCGACAAGTTCATGGCCGCGCTGACGCTGTCCGGTCCCGCATCGCGTCTCACTGCGGCCGATGCCAGCGGCGCGCTCAACCGCGCGCAGTTAGATGCGGCGGCCGATCTTTCGCGACGCCTGGGTGCGAGCGCCGAGCTCTGCAGCAAGCTTTATGGTGTTTAACTCGGGTTGATGAGCGGCCGAATCTCGTCCCAGTCATGAGCCGCGACCTGATCGACCGCCGAAATCCGCGACACGGCGGGATCGCTATTCCGAACAATTGCGCATTCAGAATCTGGCGCCAATGCGCCGTTGCCTATGATGGCCGCTTCGAAATATAGCTACGATCGAGCTCACCCACCGAGCGACAACCGATGAGGGCGAGCGTCCGGTCTGTTTCCCGTTTCATCATCTCGATGACGTCGCTCACTCCGGTTTCCCCTCGCGCTGCCAACCCGTATAAGGTGGCGCGCCCCAGCATCACCGCATTTGCTCCCAACGCCATCGCCTTCACGACATCGGCCCCCGTGCGTACGCCACTGTCGAGAATTACCGTACTTCCCGGGATGTGCTCGACAATATCCGGCAGCACGTCGGCTGTCGCGGGCAGGTCGGCGAGCTGCCTGCCGCCGTGGTTGGAAACGATCACGCCGTCCGCGCCGAGCTCGACGCACCGCGCGGCATCATCGGCTGTCACGATCCCCTTAACGAGGAGCTTGCCTGGCCATTCGTCCCGCAAACGGCGCAGGTCATCCCAGCTGAAGCTCGCATCCATCTGCCTGCGAAGGACCGCTGCCTGCGAGGCCGTGTCCGATGCATCGTCCGTAGCGAAATTCTTCAACTCGGGCATGCCGTTCATCAGATAAGACCAAAGCCAACGCGGGTGCGACAGTCCGTCGAGAGCCGCACGTGCACTTGCCTTGAAGGGCATGGCAAAGCCATTGCGAAGATCGCGTCGGCGAAAGCCGTTGACCGCGACATCGGTAGTGAGGATCAAGGTCGAATAGCGTGCCGAGCGGGCACGATTGACCAGGCTCTTCGCGAGGTTGCGATGAACGACGTACAGTTGAAACCACAGTTCTCCGTCGGCCCCTTTCGCCACCTCTTCGATGGACATATTGGAAGCCGTCGATAGCGCAAACGGAATACCGGCCTTGCCCGCCGCGCGTGCAAGCGCAAGGTCGCCCTTGGGCCAGAATGCGCTATTGAGGCCAGTTGGCGCGATCACCAGCGGTAAGGGAATCTGCTGACCTAAAAGCGCCACGGACTGCTCTCGTGTGCTGACATCCGACAGTCGGCGTGGCAACAACTGCAAGTTGTCGAACGCCGAACGGTTATGCCTCAGTCCCGATTCATCGTCTGCCGCCCCTTCCAGATAGTCGAACACCATTCGCGGCAGCCGCCGTCTGGCTTCGTCGCGATAGTCGCTGACGCAGAACATGCCGGGCAATCCTGTTGTCATGATTGGGGTACTGTCAGTCTGAATCGTGATGCGAAAAACATGAGACGCGCCGTGGTCAGGCGCGACCGATGGGCGGAATATGGCGACGCACGATCATCAGGCAGATAAAAACCATCGACATCGCGCCGCCAAGCATGCCCAGGTACGCAGACGCTCCTCCCTGCGTGATCACGAATGCCCCCGCGAACGCGCTAAGAATCGCGCCAAGCCGCCCGAACGCGAGCGCGGATGCGGTCCCGGTCGCACGTATCTCGGTCGGATACACATAGGCGCAAAGGGCGTACATCGTCGACTGAACTGCGTTCACAAAGAGACCGTGCAAACCAATTCCGAATACAAGCAACGTTGTGTGGGCGGAGACGTCAAGACCGCGCAGGAAAAGGGCGCTCGCGGCGGCCATCAGGCAGCACACCAGCAAAGGCCAGCGCGACCCGAACCGACCGATCGCCACCGCGCAGCCCAGTGCTCCTAAAACACCGCCCAGGTTGTAGGCGGTAAGACCGGAACCCGCCACGGCAGGGCTGAGACCCTCGCCAGCAAGCATCGTCGGCAGCCAGCTGAATGCGCTGTAAACCGCGATCAGGTTCATGAAGAAAGCGATCCAGATTGCAATGGTGTCACGGCCCTGACCGTCCGCGAACAGAGATCGAAAGCTCGGACGCGGTACCGTATTCTGCTCCTTCTGGTCAGCGAACACGGCATCCGGCTGAATCGAGCGGGACATGCGGGTCAGCAGGCGACGCAGTTCATTCCAACGTTCGCTATGGCGGGAAAGATAACGCGGCGATTCGGGCATGACGAAATACAGCAGGGCCGCCAGTGCAACGGGAAGTGTGCCTCCAATGAGAAAGAGTCCGCGCCAGCCATAATGAGGAAGCACGACACTCGCGAACAGTCCGGCAAGCATGCCCCCCAGCGGTACGCAAACGATGGTTGCGGTCACCGCGAGCGTCCGGCGGCGAGCAGGCGTAAATTCGGCTGTCATGGTCGTGGCGCTCGGCAGCGCGCCGCCGATACCGAGTCCCGCGAAGAAGCGCAGAATTGCAAGGGCCATAACGTCCGGCGATAGCGCAATCGAACTCGTCGCCACACCAAATACCAGCACGCTCCCGATGATTGCCCAGCGCCGACCGAACCTGTCCGCGAAGAGCCCAGCGCACGCGCTGCCTATACCCATGCCGACAAGGCCGGCAGCAACGGCGGGCGCAAATGCGTTGCGCGTGATGCCCCATTCCCTGATCAAGCTGGGAATAGCGAACCCGATGAGTTGCCCATCGAATCCATCCATCACAATCGCAAACGCGGCGAGCAAGACGACTATTCGCTGAAATGCTGAGAACGGTCCTTCATCGAGGGTGCGGCCTATGTCTATGGTCGGCAGACGGACGTTACGATCGTTCATTTCGCCTCCCCAGCCAGACGAATGAAGTCTGAATCGCCGTTCCCGGCCATCCGTTCCCTGACGTGCTGGTCCCACTCGAAATAGACGCGATCGAATGGCAGCTCGAAATCGACCATAGGCATTGCAGTCTCCTTAATTTGATCGTTCATCTTTACCCGAGCGAATGCTTCTTACCGGTATAGCGTTGTTATTCTGTTCATCGCGCATGAGCCAGAGGCCCGTCTCCGCGCCGTGTCCGCGCCCTGGCCGCCATCAGAACGGATAGTGGCGAGGCGTGGTTTGCACGGTGACCCAGCGCAAATCGGTGAATTCCGCGATCCCGGCCTTGCCGCCGAAGTGCCCAAAGCCGCTGGACTTCACCCCGCCAAACGGCATTTGCGCCTCGTCGTGAACCGTCGGCCCATTGACGTGGCAAAGCCCGGACTCGATACGCTTCGCTACCGTCAAGGCACGCGCAACGTCACGGCTGAAGACGGCTGCCGACAGACCGTATTCATTGTCATTCGCGCACGCGATGGCCTGTTCGTCGCCCTCGACGCGGACGATTGCCTTGACTGGCCCGAACGACTCTTCCCGGTAGATATGCATGTCCGCCGTGACGTAATCCAGCAACGTGGCCGACATGAGCGTGGTCTCGGACTTTCCTCCGCACACTAACGTCGCACCTTTCGCCAGCGCGTCGTCGATCAGGTCGTTGCACCTCCTGACGGTCGCCATGTCCACAACGGAGCCGAGTACGACCGGGCCCTTTCTCGGATCACCAAGCGGCAGGGTCTTCGCCTTTTCGGCCAGTCGCGCGACGAATTCATCGGCGATCTTCGTGTCGACGACGATGCGTTCGGTGGACATGCAGATCTGACCGGAATTCGCAAACGCCCCGAATGCTGCGCCTTGAACTGCAGCGTCAATATCGGCATCGTGAAGAACCAGAAACGGAGCCTTTCCGCCGAGTTCAAGTACCGAGGGCTTCAGATACTTCGCACATTGGGTCGCGATGATGCGGCCGACGCGGGTTGAACCGGTGAAGTTGACTCGCCTGACCGCCGGCTCGGCAATGATCGCTTCGACAATGGCGCCCGCATCCGCTGGCGCATTCGTGACGAAGTTGACGACGCCGCGTGGCAGTCCGGCGTCCTGTAACGCCTCGATGATCAGGCCGTGGGTCGCGGGGCAGAATTCGGAGCCCTTGAGCACGACGGTATTGCCGCAAGCGAGCGGCAACGCGATGGCTCGCACGCCAAGGATGACCGGCGCGTTCCACGGCGCAATCCCGAGCACGACGCCAGCGGCCTGACGAACCCCAAGCGCCAGGTTGCCAGGCACGTCCGAGGGAATCACCTCGCCTGAAATCTGCGTGGTCATCGCAGCGGCTTCGCGCAACCCGTCCGCTGCAAGTTTGACGTTGAAATCTGCCCACAAACGGGACGCGCCTGTTTCTGTGGCCATTGCGAGCGCGAAAGCGTCGCCCTTTTCTTCGAGTGCATCTGCGGCTCGATTCAGCAATGCGCGTCGCTCGCCGGGTCCCATCGCCGACCATGGGGCAAACGCGGCGGCGGCTGAGTGCACCGCGGCTTGCGCATCGGCCGCAGTGGCGGCGGCTACCGTCGATGCAACCGTGTTATCGAGCGGGTTACGGCGCTCGAATGTCGCTCCATCGCGAGCCATCGTGCGCTCGCCGTTGATCAACATCGGCACATGATTCATTACGGTCTCCTGAAATATATTCGAAAAGGCAGTCTGTCGAACCACCGGCTCACGGTCAGGCCACGACAATTTCTACAAGACGCGTTTTGCCCGAAGACAACGCGTCTTCCAGAGCCGGCTTCAGCGACAGAGCATCGCTAACTCGAACGCCTTTGCAACCCATGCTGTTGGCGAGAGAAACGAAATCCAGCCCCGGAAGATCAGTGCCCTGTACCGGGTCCGACGCGGAGAAGCCAAATACGGGCGCAAATTCCTGCAAGGCGGCATAGCGGGAGTTATTCAGGATGACAAAGGTAACGGGGAGATCCAGTTGGACCGCGCTATATATCGCTTGCGGCGAATACATCGTCGAGCCGTCACCGATGAGGGCAATCACGCGGCTACCGGGTTTGCCCAAAGCCACGCCCACTGCGGCGGGCATTCCGTAGCCCAGACCACCGCTTGCCATCGTGTAAAACGTCTGACTGCGCGTGAACGGCAGATAACGTTGCATGACGGGCCGCGAACTTGGCGCCTCCTCGACCACGATATCCGCTGCGTTGCGAACCTCGGACAGCGTCTGCAACGCATACGCGACCGACATGATCGCCGTGGGCCCGGCTCGCTCGACGACCTCCCGAGGAGCCGGTAGCGGCCGGCCATGCGGCGCCGGACGGGCCAGCAGGTCGACAAGCCCCAGGCGAATGTTCGCCACCACCGAGGTGCCGACCGGTGTCCACGCCGCGGTAGCCGGATCGTCGATAAGCTGGTACAACGCCGCGCCATCGGGCACATGCGGCCCACTGCCTTCGACGTGATACGCAAATGCCGGCGCCCCCACGGCGAAGATCAGGTCATGCCCATTCAGCATTCCGACAATTTTTTCGCGCATCGCCGGAAGGAATCCGGCGAACAGCCGATGATCTTCAGGGAAGCTGCAGCGCGACGACATTGGCGCAACATAAACCCGCGCGTTGTGGCGCTCTGCTAGCTGGATTGCCTCGCTCCAGGCATCGGCGCGATCGAGTTCCGCTCCGACGACGATGGCTGGCCGTTTGCACTTGTCCAATGCGTCACCGATCTCCGCAATCCGCACTGGATCGGGGCGAAACCGGGTGCTAACCCGCGTCACCTCCATCAACTCGGCCGGCTGATCCCAGTCGTCGACCGGAATGGAAACGAACACGGGGCCACGCGGCTCCTGCATCGCGACGTGATACGCGCGGACAAGTGCAAGCGGAACATCTGCTGCACGAGCCGGTTCAATGCTCCACTTCACATAGGGACGCGGCAACTCGGTTGCTTGCGAGGCCGACAGAAACGGATCGAACGGCAGAATCGAACGCGCCTGCTGACCGGCGGTAATAATCAGCGGCGTGCGGTTCTTGAAAGCCGTGAATATGTTGCCCATCGCGTTGCCGACGCCGGCCGCCGAATGCAGATTGACCAGAGCGGCATTGCCGGTCGCTTGGGCATATCCGTCTGCCATACCGACAACGACAGCTTCCTGCAATCCGAGCACGTACCGGAAGTCCTCCGGGAAGTCGCGGAACATGGGCAGCTCGGTTGAGCCGGGATTGGCAAACACGGACGTCAGTCCGAGGCGCCGCATCAAGTCCACGACGGCATCGCGAACGGTCGGCTGCCCACTGGTGTTTCGCTGCATCTCGAGTCCTCTGCGGTTCGCCATAAAAACTGGCGGTGATTGGATGAGCCGCAGTATGGAATTTGCCGCATTGATTTGAAATTGCTAAAAACGGTCAAAGTCATTACATTCAGGCATGGGTTGATCGGGTCGCCGGATTGGCTTCTTTTGGCTGCCCGCCTTGCTGATCACGGCTATGCGCTGTAATGACCGGCTCTTCAACGGGCGCAGCGAGCAGGCGCTGGGGTCGCTTCCAGGGAAGACACCTAGGGTGGGGACAGCTTGCGACTTGTTCGATCCCTCCAAACCCTTTCAATCGGGTTCGCCGCCATGAGTTTCAATCTGCAGCAGTTGATGATGTTCACCACGATCGTCTCCACGGGTAGCCTCGGACGAGCCGCGGCAACGCTGAACATGACCCAGCCGGCGCTAAGCAGATCGATCAAGCGACTTGAGGAATCAGTAGGGGCTCCGCTTTTCGAGCGGCACACTAAAGGGATGCAGCTAACCGCGCTCGGTGAAGCATTGATGCCGCATGCCATGTCGCTGCAAAGGGAGGCCGAACACGCGCGCGAGGAATTGGATGCAATGCGCGGCCTGGCGAAAGGCGTGATCAAGGTTGGCGCGGTGGGCAGCATAGCGAGCCTCGTCTTGCCGATGGCTATCGCATGCGTGCTCGAGAAATGGCCCAATCTACGCGTTGAGGTGATTGAAGGCGTGTGGGATCGTCTGGTTGAAGGATTGCTCACTCGCGAAATCGACCTGGCGCTGTGCACTTCGGGAATCGAAACCGAAGACGTGGCTGCGATCTCCGATTGTTCATGGACTGACAGGAGTTGTGTAGTCGCGGCGACCGATCATCCTTTGCGCTCGAAGGATAAGCTTCGACTTGATGACACGTTGACGCAACGCTGGGCACTCACCCCCAAGGGAACCGGACCTTATGCCCACGTGCGGGAGACCTTCGAAGCCCACGGTCTTCCGATGCCTTCCATCGCAGTCGAAACCCGTTCGGTAACCGTGCTCAAAAGCCTTGTCGCGCGCTGTGGCTTTGTCTCCTGGATGGCCGAACCCATGTACGACACCGAAAGCCGGGCCGGCGTCATCGACGCGTTGGATATCGAAGGCCTCGATGCACAACGCACTCTGACTGCGTTCCGTCGTCGGCGAGGCACTCTGCCGACGCCCGCTGTGAAACTGCTCGACGAATTGCGTCATCTGACCGGCTCTCTGCGTAGCACCGCGACGTAAACTCGTAGCTTGCCGGGTGTTGATTTGCCGCCCGTGCAGCCCGGCAGGGCGAAGGATTGGAAGCCCCTTAGCTGAGGTGTCCATGGCGCCCGAGCAGGAAGTGCCGCCCTTCGGCTACCGGCGGATGTCGGCGTGACCCATGAATACCCTGCCAGTGCGTGGTGAACGAAGTCGGCGCCAGCCCTGCGCCAACCAGCTTTCGGTATCGAGCAATATCGATTGGGCTACGCGTATTTGTCACCTACCGTACTGCGAATCGGATGGGTATCGTAGACGATGATCATCCGCTCGATGAGCCCGTTGTCGTCGAACTCGAAAACATCGACGCACTCGAAACGCACCGCGGACCCATCTTTCAGCCCCCAGTCATAGACAAAGTAACCGGTCGCACGTCGAGCCCCTGTCGTGCTGGCGCAGATGTCGATAGGCGTTATTCGGCTTTCTCCAGACGCTGCCTCGACCTTCGCAAAGAATGGCGCAGGGCGCATCCAGCCGAGAAACGGCGAGAAGATCTGGGCGTCTGGCGTGAACAGCGCGCAGATCGCCGCGACGTCGCCGCGCTCCAGTTCCTCGAGATAGTTGCGAACCTGCCGCGTGTATAGTGCTTCCGACGATGAGGCCATCTTCATTCTCCAATCGTTCGTTGACAACTCCGCGCATTTGAGCGGATGCGCATCCGATACACGCACGATAGCGATGCACCGATGAGCAAACAATCGAAAAATCCGCAACCCGGGTATGCAACGCATGCATATCCATTGGCCGACCTTACGCGGACGCTACCGCCGCTGGCAGCGTTCCAGGCATTCGTCGCCGCGGCGCAACTCGGGAGCATCAGCAAAGCCGCTGACCATCTGTGTCGAACGCAGGGCGCGGTGAGCCGTCAGATCCAGCAACTGGAAGCGCACTACCGGTGTGCACTTTTCGTGCGCCATGCGTCGGGGCTGACGCTGACAGCGGAAGGAAGCGAACTGTTGACCGTGGCCGTCAGCGTACTCACGCAACTGGTTCAACACGCAGACCTTCACGCCAGGACGGCGTCTGTCGTGACCCTGCGATTGCCGTCCACGTTCGCGATTCGCTGGTTGCTCCCACGGCTCGCAGATATCAATCACGCGTTGCCGGAAACAGAACTGCGCATCGCCACATCGGCGGACGACGCACCGGATTTCACTACGCCTGACGTCGACGCCATCGTGGTTCGTGGGACCGGGCAGTGGCCGGGCATGGATGCGGTTCCGTTGTTTGCCGAGCAACTCACACCGATGTGCACAAGCGAAATGGCCGCATCGCTTGGCTCGGCAGCCGACCTTGCCCATGTCACATTGCTCCATCCCGGACACGGCCATGAGGAGTGGCGATGCTGGCTCAAAAGCGTGGGGGCGGGGCACATCGACGCGAACCGTGGACTCGTTTTCGACACCCTCGAATTGACACTCACCGCTGCGGCGGAAGGGCATGGAGTTGCAATAGGCGATCCCCGGATGGCGAGGGACCGCCTGCGGGCGGAGACACTGGTGACGCCTTTTATCGAGGTGGCGCAAAACGGCTTGTCGTACTTCGTCGTCTATCCGTCCCAACGTGCCGCACAGTCAAAAATTCGCGCCCTCGCTGACGTCTTGTTTCGACTTGCGCAGGAGGACTGAGTGTTATCGGGGAAGCAGTCTTGCAGGCGTCAAGGCCAGCGATAGGCGAGCACGCGATCGCGCGGATAGTCGAGTTCCCGGACCTCCTCGAGTTGGTTGCCTCCGAACAGGTAGACGTTCTCATCGTCGATTCGGAGAAACAATCCAACGTGTCCCTTCCAATCGACCTCGTCATCGGCAGTCAGAACGGCAACGCAACCGTATTTCGGTTTCTCAAGCGGTTGCCCCCAAGTGAGCCACGAGCGAGCCAGCGCTGAGCCGGTTCCGCGAATACCCGATTGCTTCATGCACCAGTTCAGGAACGAGGAGCACCAGGCGATCTTGTCGTCGTAGCCAGCGAGCTGTGTGCAATTATTGTATTCGGCAATTCGGGGATTGCACTGTCCCGCACCATAACGCCTGATGCCTCGCTCCTTGAGGGCGACGCTTAGCCAGGCAGGCGCGCTGACATCCGTTGCTTGTGATGCTTCGCTCATCAACGTGCTCCTTACAGGTTTTCTTCTTGAGTCGGTCCGCAAAACGCATTTTGCGCTCCCGAACTCACTGCCTGGTACGAGGTTGAGTGAAGGGGTCAATGACAGAGGCGGCGTCCGCAGGCCTTCGCTCGTTTGCGGCTCATGTGCGACGGCCTCGATCACCGAACTGCCCATCCGGCTCGCAATCATTCGATTGCCCAACGCAGTGCTCGCATATGCGTCAATCGCGCCAGAGAGAACAGCTGCGATCGCGTCGGATTGCTGGCCAACAGGCGCTGATTAATCGTCGCTGGATGCGTGAAATCCCAGATACTTTTGTTGGTCGGGCAACGCTTCGGGTGCTACGGCGCGCGCGTCGACCGAGGCAAGCGCCTCACGCGACCGGCGCCGATTCGAAACGACGGTCCACGATTGCGCACACGCGTTGCCTTCGATGGCTTCGGCCCTATCGATTGCGGCCCCGATGGCCCGCATCATCGCCTCGCGTTCCGCCAACACGGCGACGAAACCCTCATTGGCGAGCGCAGTCGAACTTACGCGAAGGAGGGCACACAGCATCCGTTTCGCGCCAACATCGCCCACGTCCGCGTCTCGAAAAGCGTCGATGCCTGCCACAAGCGACGGCTCCACGTATCGACCCGACACTTCCAGCACGGGATGACGATCGCTCCACGCGTCCGGTGGGCATGCCTTTCCAGCGGGGCGAAGTTCGATGAACGGATTGATCTCGGCAGGATAAATGCGGCATACGCGCGGCCGCCGCTCGTAAATGCCGCATGCCAGATCGGGTTGCAGATGGGGGCACGGTCCTTCGAACGCAGCCACGACCGTCACGACAACGCGCAACGGTAACGTACCGCTCATCGCCGCGAACGAGCGCCGGAACTTGTAGGCGGCGGCCGGATCATCCGCTGCCGGCTCGACCAGCCAGGGTATGGCTTCACAGAGTAGCTGCACTTCACCGCCATCGCGCAGCCAGTCCAGCACTTCGGAAAGGCCGAGCGGCACCCGGAGGTCCCGGCAGCACCGACCGCACATGGTGCAGGAGAAATGGAGCGTCATCGGTTGTCCGGTCGATGGAATCGAGTGAATGCGATGGCGGATTGGCCTGGTGCGAAGCGACACCCAGCCGTTATGCAGGCACCGCGGCTCGTTGAATCTCTGGCCTGCACGGTTAGCCGTGGGAGCTGCCCGCTTTCACAGGACAATGTCCTGCCGCCTCGAATTGCCCTGCGCCGCGCTGGAGACCGACTCCCACGCCTGCCAGGTGGCGAGACGCTCAGTGTATGCGGAACGCGCGACAGGAAGCCCTTCGGTGCCGAGAAAGAGACGCAATGGCGGATTGGCCGTATCGACGATCTCAAGGACAGCCCGAGCGGTCGAGCGGGGGTCGCCGAAATCGATCTGTCCACTGGACGAAAAGACCCGTGCCCTGAGAGCGGCATAGGCATCGTTGCCGGCCGCCAGTTTCAGCGATTCCTGACTCGAAAAATCGGTGGCGTATGCGCCGGGCTCGAGCAGCGTGACGTTGATCCCGAAGTCCTTGACCTCCTGGGCGAGGCTCTCATGCATTGCTTCAAACGCCCATTTGGAGGCGTGATAGAAGCCGACGATAGGCCCCGCCACAATGCCGGCAACGCTCGATACGCCAACTATGTGGCCGTGGCGCTGCTCGCGCAGAAACGGCAACGCAGCCCGGATCACGCGCCAGGCGCCGAAGAAGTTGGTTTCGAACTCGGCGCGGACGTCGGCTTCGCTCGCTTCCTCTATCGCGCTCACCAGCGCGTAGCCCGCATTGTTCACGACGACATCGAGCCTGCCAAAGTGCGCATGGGCCTGCGCGATGACGTGGCCTGCCTGAGCGGAGTCGGTGACATCGAGCGCGAGAGGAAGCACCGCGTCGCCATAGCGTTCGACCAGCCCGTCGAGACTGGCCAGCTGTCGCGCCGTCGCGGCGACCTTGTCGCCTCGCGCGAGTGCCGCCTCGGTCCAGATACGGCCAAAGCCGCGCGATGCACCGGTAATGAACCACACTTTTTCTTTCATGGGATGCCTCTCGAAATGGATAGCTGTTGCAGGCAGATTTGTACCGCCTTGCCTGATCGGCGGCACTGGCAGATCGCGCCATGCCCGTTGCACCTGGCGCCAATCGAATGAACGTGACTTGCGCCGCAGCGCAGCGGCTACCTCACTACGGTGGGCTGCAGGACAGCGTCGACCGGCGGTCTCTGCGTGGCCGGCAACGAGTCGAAGCTACGGAAGGAAGTCTGGGCAAAGAGCGCGCCGGGGGTTATGTGCGCGTCAGATCGGTTCGGCGGCAATGCCCAGCGAATTCAGTTCGCGCCAGCGGTTCGGGGTGACGCCTTCCCAATCGCGGAACGCGCGATAGAACGAGCTCGTGTCCTGGTAACCCAGCAGGCAGGAAACCTCATCGATGCCCGCGGCCGGGTCCGCAAGCAGCCGGCGCCAGAGCTCCTGTCGGGCCTCGGCAAGCAGATCCCGGAATGTCGTGCCTTCGTCCGTGATGCGCCGTTGCAGTGTCCGCTCGCTCATCCCGAGGTCGCGCGCCACGTCCGACAGTTCCGGCCGGCCGCTTGCGAGGCATCGTTTGAGTACGACCTTCACCTGCTCGCGGATCGAGCTACGCGCTTCGATTTCCTCCAGCGCTGCCGTCAGTGCCGGGGTCAGCATGTCGAGCAGTTCGGGGTTGTGGCCGGGAAACGGCCGGTCCAGATCGACCGACTTCAGCACGAGCGCATTGCGCGATGCGCCGTAGCGAATCGGGCAGCCGAAATACTCGCGGTAGACCTCGTCCGTGGGACCTGAGCGAATGAACTCCACGCGGCGCGGCGTCAGGTGTTGCCCGGTACCCCGCCTGCCGAGCTCGAGCAGCGTCGCAAACGTGACATCGGTCGCAACAGCGGGTTCAGATTCAGTGGCGTATGGCCACGCCGACGTGAGCGTGCATTCGCCCTCCTCTTCGGCGATATGTAACTGCTCCGGCGTGCAGAGTCTCTTGAAGCGGGCGACCCGCTCAAGGCCGTCGCGATAGTCCCGGGCATGGAATGCAGCAAGGATGAAAGGGGGATGCGTCGCGGCTTCGCTCCGGGTCACCAGTGTGATGCCCAAACCGGGCTCGGGCGCCAGCTGCCCGATCGCTTTCCATAGCGCGAAGTAGTGCTCGGTACTCACGAGCGCCTGCGGATTCAGGTGCAGCGTGGCGGGTAGCCGGGCCTGACGCAGTACCGCGGCCGGCGGCAAGCCGGCGTGCGCAATCGCGCGCCAGAACGCCTGCGGTATCTTGCATCTGTCTGCCATGACTGCGCCCATCGGTGCCTCTGGTGTAATAGCCTCTGCCCCTCGTGCGCGCCCGTCGCGAGCCGGGCGCGCGGATTATCCTAGCGCATCTGGCTCATGATCACGCGGTCGAACATCCGGTCGCCAAACCAGGCGCGGATCAGGATCATCGGCTTGGCGTACTTGCCGGCGACGTAACGCGTGCGGGGTTTTCTCGCGCGTAGTGCCTGCGATACCACGTTGGCGATGACACCCGGGTCGGTGCCGCGTCCGTTGCCGTAGGCTTGCTGCGTCGACTTTGCGACAGCCTGAGTCAGCTTCGCGTAGGCACCGCTGCCGGAGCGCGCCAGCAGGCCGCGCGAAACCACATCGCCAAATCCGGTCTCGATCAGGCCAGGTTCCACGATCACGACGCGGATGCCGAATGGCGCGAGTTCGAGCCGCAGGCAGTCCGACCACCCTTCGAGGGCATGCTTCGTCGCGTGATACCACGCGCCGAGGAGCGTATAGATCTTGCCGCCCATCGACGTGATGTTGACGATCGTGCCGCTGCCCTTGTCGCGCATGGCGGGGAGGAGCAACTGCGTGAGGCGGGCCGTGCCGAACACGTTGACCTCGAACTGGTATCGCGCCTCCTCGATGCTGATGTCCTCCACCGGCCCGTACAGCCCGAACCCGGCGTTGTTGACGAGCACGTCCACTCCCCCGGTTTCCTTGAGAATCGTCCCGGCTGCCGACACGATCTCGGCTTCGCGGGAAAGATCCATGCGCAGCAGCCTTGCGCCAAGGCGTTCCAGGTCGATCATCCTGTCGACGTGCCGCGCAGCCACGTAGACCTGGAAGCCGTCGTGGATCAGCTGCCGGGCGATTTCCTTTCCCATGCCCGAGGAGGCGCCCGTCACGAGGGCTGTCTTCTTGCTTCTATCAAACATCGTGTTCTCTCAGCGAGTTCTGACTGAGTGAACCTTACGCGCCGCACGGCGCCGGCGCACTAACGAAAGGCGCCACACTGGTCGCAATTCGCGCCATGCCGAAAGCGGCGACCGGAAAGCGATCCGCCGCGCAGCCCTCCGTTCCAGGAAGAAATGGCGCTACTCGCAACGACAGCGGCGTCATCCGCCACTGTGCGATCCGGGCTCAGTCCTTACGATCCGGTCGTCTGTCGCAATCGTGATCACGCCTCGCGTGCGTGAGCCGGTCCTGCCGGACGGCGTGCGCTGCCTCTGTGAGGGCGGCTGCACGCCGGACGCCCGGAACAAGATTGCTTCCCGGAAACCCCTCAAAAGGATCACCGGCATGAACGCAAGCCTGGTTTTACGCCAATCGGCCGTCTCCATGATGCTCTTCGTCGTGAGCCTGTTTTTAACGCTAACCGCTCATGCCCAGCAGGCTCCCGGCGACGGCATCGTTGGAATATGGGAAGCCGACGATGGCAGCGTGAAGCTCGACATGTACAAGGCAGGCGCCGCCTTCGAGGCACGTCTGCTGTATGGAAATCAGGTGGTGGAGTCCGATAACGTCACCTTCAAGCTCGACACGAGGAACCCCGACCCTGCGCAGCGCTCCCGCTCGCTGAAGAACATCGTGTTTCTGACCGGCCTTCGCTGGGACGACGGTGAATGGACCGGAGGCTCGCTCTACGACGGGTCCTCCGGCCGCACATACACCTGCAAGGCGACCATCAAGGACGGAAAGATGTATCTGCGCGGCTACCTCGGTATATCCGCCCTCGGACAGACCAGGGTGTTCCATCGCGTGAATGCGTAACGAAATACACCGGGAAAGACACAAGGACGACCGGATGCCATGGGCGTTTGCCGGCAGATCTTTTGGAACGGTCCGATGAAACTGTCATGGAGTTGCGTGCTGCCTGCCCTGTTGTGCGCGCTTCTGGCGACGTCCTGCGCGGGAACTTCCAGCACGAGCGAGACGGCGCGCGACATCGGTCGACTCGCTTGTGGCAGGCAAGCCCATCGAACGTTTTCCGAAGCGATTTGCAGCCGTAGCGAGTGACCTCGAGCGTTCCACCCCCGTCATCCTGACGCAGGGGGACGCAAGCGAGGCCGCGAGAGCGTCCGCGTCGATCCCCGGCGTCTTTGTGCCGATGCGATACCGGGACGGTATGCTCGTGGACGGCGGAGTCACGTCTGTCGTGCCCGTCCGCGTGGCGCGGGCCATGGGTGCCGACATCGTCGTCGCGGTAGACATCTACTGTCACAGTCCCCGCTATCCCGCAACTTCTATCATGTCCATCGTGCTGAGGACCATGCAGGTCCAGAGTTGTCTGATGGCACAAAACGAACTGGCCGAAGCGGACGTCCTGATCGCGCCGGCCGTTTCGCCCGCAGGCGCACAGGACACAGCCGGGAGAGAGCGTGCGCGGCAGGCGGGTTACGACGCGGCAAAGTCCGCCGCTCCGCAGGTGGAAGCGCTTCTCCGGAAGAGGCATCCGGTGCTACGCTCCGCACCGGATGCGCCAGTTTCCAACGCAACACTCCGCTGACAGATGATGCAGACCTCGTTCCAGCAGTCGTCATTCGATCTGGCGCATGTACGCCAGCCACCGTCTCGTCGCCGGGTTGTGGTTGCCGGCGCTACGGGGCTCGTGGGAGCCCACATCCTTCGGCAACTGCTCGAAGATCCGTCCGTGGCGGAGGTTCATGCTCTATGCCGGCGTGAACTGGAGGTACGCAGTCCAAAGCTCATGGTTCACCTGGTGGATTTCCGGTCGATCCCGCCTTTGCCTCCAGTCGACGAAGCCTATCTTGCGCTGGGTACAACGATCAGGCAGGCGGGAAGCCGCTCCGCATTTCGCGCCGTGGACTTCGAAGCCAATCTTGCTGTTGCGAAAGCCAGCCTGGCGGCTGGCGCAAGACGGTTTGGCGTGGTCAGCGCCATCAGCGCGAATGCACGCTCAATCGTGTTCTACAACCGCGTCAAGGGCGAACTCGAAGATGCACTTGCCGCGCCAGGCCCCGAAACCCTCGTCGTGGTACGGCCTTCGTTCCTGCTTGGAGACCGGAAGGCTCTGAAACAACCTGCGCGCTACGGCGAAAAGATGGGCATCTGGCTGAGCCAGTTGCTGAGACCTCTGCTTCCCGCGGACTTTCGTCCTGTCGAAGCGCACCGTGTTGCGCGAGCCCTGGTTTTGGCCGTGCCGGCAATCGAGGGAAAAGCCATTGTGCCGTCGGGTTCCATCGAGGACTTCGAACTGAATTCGCTCTTTGTGCCCAAGCGAGAGTCCTGACGAGCGGGGCGCGCATAGACATATGGATTGTGAGTGCGCGACGTGCGACCGTGCTGCACGGATGTGCGGTCGCCGTTGTCAGCTCACCCGCGCGGCAGTTAGTGTGCAACATCCAGACTGTCGCGAAAACTAACGGCCGGTTCGCGATAGCGCACCTTTAGATGCCACCGTGCGCGGCGATGAACATGGCGACGGCCGACCGGCAATAGGACTCGATTTCGTTGTCGTCAATTGCCCTCGCCTCATCGAAGCGTGCGATAAGCAGCAGATCGCATCCTTTGAAGAGTGCGCCAAACAAGCGGGCGGACCGGTGAGCATCGGGTACGTTCAGAATCGCTTTCGCGTGCAACTGATGCAACACGGCCTCGATCTGGGCGATGACATGGGCGGGCCCGGCTTCGTAATGGAGCTTGCTTAACGACCTTTGATTCGTCTTGTCGGCCAAAACCATGGCTTCGACACTGCGGACGTCCGGACTCAACAGCGTGCGAAGCAGCGAAGATCCCACCGCCATGAGCTGATCTTCAGCCGAACCGGCGATGCCTTCGGTAAGCGTCTGCGGTGCAAACTGCTGGCAGTGGGCCGCCATGGCCGCGCTGAACAGCGCCTCCTTGTTCTCAAAGTGCCGATAGATGCTTAGCTTGGATATCTTCGCCCGCTGCGCGACCTTGTCCATGGTCGTCGCTTGAAAACCCAATTCCACAAAGAGTTCGCAGGCGGCGTCGACAATCGTTTGACGAAGCGCCTCGTTGGCGGGCCGGCCGCGCCGGCTCTGGCTGTTTTCGGTCACAACAATTCCAGTACTTGACAGTATTTAAATTCTTGCACTACGATACCACGCAGTATCTTAAATGTGCAAGCCAAGGACAGGTTTCAACCAGTTGCCCCAATCAGGTTTTCTCGGGGCGCCTGGCGATATCGAATGCGGGATTGTGGGGCCGATCAATACAGCCATCAGCAACTTTCTCGCCAATGCCGAAGCCCTACTCGCTGACCGTCTCAAGCGCGTATCGCTGGACGATATTGCACACCACGCCCAGCCCACCCCTCCAATCACAACACGGAGCCCATCACCATGGATGACGTCATCATCATCGGCGGCAGCTTTGCCGGCCTCGCCGCTGCCCTGCAGCTCGGCCGTGCCCGCCGCAGGGTCACCGTTCTCGATACCGGCCGGCCGCGCAACCGCTTTGCCGGCCACTCGCATGGCCTGCTCGGCCACGATCACAAGCCGCCGCTGGACATCCTGGTCGAAGCGCGGCAGCAGCTGTCGCGCTATCCAACGATCAGCCTCGTCAATGCCCGGGCAGAGAGCGTGTCTGGCGCCATCGACGATTTCTGCGTCGTTACTGACGATCACGAAAGCCTGAGGGCGCGCCGCTTGATCCTGAGCTATGGCGTCGCCGACCAGATGCCTGATGTTCCGGGCTTTGCCGAAAGCTGGGGCACGTCCATCGTGCCCTGCCCCTATTGCGACGGATTTGAAGTCGCCGGCCAGCATTGGGGCCTCGTCTGGTCCAGCCCGCAGTCGTACCAGTCTGCCAGGCTGTTCCGCGATTGGACCGACAAGTTGACTGTCTTCGCCGATGGTCATGACATTGCGCCCGATATCCAGGCCGATCTGGCGCGCCGCAACATATCTCTCATCGATGGCCGGATCGTCGAGATCGCCCACCAGAATGGCCATATCACCACCGTCAATCTCGATACCCGCCGCAATGTCGCGGTCGACGTCCTGTTCGCCCATCCGCGCAACAAGCCGTCCGCGAGCCTGCATGAATCACTGGGCCTCGCCACGGTCGACACCCCCACGGGCATCGTCCTCAAGGTCGACGAGCGCCGCCAAACCAGCATGCCCGGCATCTACGCCGCCGGCGACCTCGCCACGCCCTTCTTGCCCTCGGTCACCCAGGCTTCATCGCAGGGCGCGATGGCGGGTATCTTCGCGCAGCAGTCGATGGTTGTTTGACAGCACACATTGCCTTCTCCCGTTGCGCCCTTGCGTCCGAAAAGGTTGGCGTAGATCGGCGCGGTGATGGACGGATAGTCGAGTCAAGGAGATGACATGGCAGAGCAAAGTGCCGATCAGGTCGGTGACTGGAATGGTCAAAGCGGGGAGCGCTGGGTCGCCAACCAGGCGCGGCTCGACGCCATGGTCGCGGTGTTCGGCCAGGCCGCGATAGAAGCCGCCGCGCCCGCGACGGGTGAGCGCGTGCTGGACATCGGCTGCGGCGCGGGCGCGTCGAGTCTGGCTCTGGCCGCCCGCGTCGGCGCGGGGGGCCAAGTGCTGGGCGTTGACATATCCGAACCGCTGATCGGCCGGGCGCGCGCGCTTGCGCGACAGGATACGCCGGCCATGTTTCAGGTGGCCGACGCCAGCAGCGCCGAGCTGCCCGAAGGTGCGTTCGACATCCTGTTCTCACGTTTCGGGGTGATGTTCTTCGACGATCCGACAGCGGCGTTCGCCCACATGCGACGCGCGCTCCGGGCGGGCGGGCGGGTCGCTTTCGTCTGCTGGCGCGGTGCGGCCGAGAATGATTGGATGCGCCTGCCGGTGGGCGCGCTCAAGGGCATCCTCCCGCCGAGCGCGCTGCCCGATCCCGAAGCGCCCGGCCCGTTTTCGTTCGGCGACCGGGGGCGCGTGGCGCGCATCCTGATGGCGGCCGGCTTCACCGATATCGCTATCGCGCCCTTCGACGCTTCCGTCCCGTTCGGCGAGGGCGAAACGCGGGACGCTGCGATCGACGACGCGGTGAAGATGACGCTCGAGGTCGGCCCGCTTTCGCGTGCGCTCGCTGATCAGCCCGACCACATCCGAGCCCGCGCCTCGGCCGCAGTTCGTGCCGCCTTCGCAGGCCTCCCCGGCGAGCGATCGGTGATGATCGACGGCGCGGCGTGGATCGTCAGGGCACGCAATCCGGCAAGCTAACAGGAATGAACAGGGTCGACGCCCCCGCTCGGTAGAGCGGGGCGTCGTTGGCCGCTCAGATTGCTTTCCCTTCTGGCCGCTGAACGAGCGCTCGCCTTGTGACAATCAGATGGCCGGTTGCGAAGCAGAGCCGACGCCTGAGCGGTCTGCCGGCGGTGCATGTGACCGGCAGTTTGTGCCCGCCCCTGCCCGACACGACGAACCGGCCCAGCCCCGTCCCACCCCCAAAACACGTCAAACCCGCCGTTCAAGGCCGAAAACCCCGGCGCCGTCTAGCATCTCGACCAGTCCCTCCGGATAGATAGTCTCGGTCGTGGCGGACAGCTCGTCCCGACTCCACCATTTGTGCGCCGTCATCACTTCCATTTCTTGCGCGGTCCAACCGTCACGCGAAATGGACTCCGCGCCGGTGGTGACGACGAAATACTGTTCGACGGCGAGCACGTGCTCACCGTCGGGTAACTGCATGAGCACTTCGCGCTGTCCGACGGGCGGGGCGAGTTGTGCCTCGCGAATGCCGGTTTCTTCACGGAGTTCCCGCATCGCCGCTTGCGCAAAGGTCTCGCCATGCTCCACACCGCCTCCAGGTGTCGCCCAATAGGCCTGTCCCGTGAGCGCTCCAGATTCATGCACGAAGCGAAACAACAACACTCGCCGCTTTGGAGTGGTGATCAGAAGCCTGGCCGAAGGCCGCTCACGTATTCGATTCACCGATTTCTCGTACAGCGAGTCGACATAGTCGCCATGTTCGGTCATTGGTTTGAGTCCTACCCGGACGAAGCCAAGCGACTCATAGTAGTGACATAGCCTGATGTTTCTCGCGTCGCATCCAAGCCGAACAAAACGTCGGTTCAGTATGCTGACCTGGTCAGCGCACCAATCGAGGACGAAGCTGCCAAGCCCACGGCCATGAAAGCCCTTTTTGACAGAAAGTCCGTGCACATAACCCGCGACTGGCTCTTGAAGCCCCCAATATACTTCGTCATCCAAATCGAGTGAAAACGTGCCCACGAGCACACCGTCCTCCTCCACGACATACACCGCTCTTCGCGAGAGACTCTTCAGCACCCATTCTTCAGAAAAGCCGTTCCCTTCCCTGCCCCATGCATAATCGCCATGAGCCAGCTTTTCCAAATGTGCGTCGTTCCGGATCTGTGTAATAACCGGCACGTCAGCTGCTGTCGCTCTACGGATGCTTCTTGAGGCCATCGCCTAAGGCTCCGTTCGTTACGGAGTTGGTCACCCCGATCGCCGTGACTACTTTCATCCGATCAGCAGGCACGTCTATCCCTTCCTGGCGATGACGCGACCGATCGCCTTACCCGACGAAGGACTCACCACTTGCTCGTTCACAACAACAGTTGCGTCGGATAAAGCCTGCAGAACTAACGAAGAATCAAAGGCGGCATAGAGCCGCCCATGTTCGTCCCGCCGGTCGTTCCCCTCGGTGACTCGCCAGCTCAAATACAGAGTTCCACCAGGTTCGATGATGTCGAGGAGCCTGCGCACCGAAGGCACAATCAATTCCGCCGCCAGATGCATGATGACCGTTTCGCACAGCACATTCTGGAAAGTCGCGTCCGCGATGCCCTCGAGCTCGGGTAGCGCGGCAACCTGAAACTCCACCTCGGGATGGCGCCGCCGAGCCTCTTCGAGCAAACACTTCGAAGGCTCGAAGCCCACGGTCGGAAAACCATTCGAAGAGAGCCAGGCAGCATCGCGTCCGCTGCCACAGCCAACGTCCGCCGTACGTCCGGGACGGAAGTACTTCCGCACCAGCGCGTGCAAGTCTGTCGCTGGCGGCTGCTCATCCCAGTCTTTTGCAAATGACGCGGAATGTTGGTCGTATGCGCTAAGCGTTCTGATGTCCATAGACTTTTGTGCATGTTGCGCCCGGCATTTCGTCGACACGGCAGCAGATGGGCAAAACCGGGGCGCGGGCCGGCCGCCTTCTTATCACCACTGACGCTCCCACGCGACGTCGATCGAGATTAAACGATTTCCGAATCTACCGTGCTCACGTTCATCGAGGTTTGTCCCTGAACCACCCTCAAATTCTTCGTGCGACGGTAGATCAACGACGCCTTGGTCCTACGCATTGTATGCGTCCCGTAAGCCGCGTCGTCGAATCTGATCGCCGCCGCGCGCACGCGCGTCACGCCGAACGTTGGCGCGCGCGTCCCGGCCTCTTACAGGCCGAGATCACTCAAGCCAGGATGATCGTCCGGACGACGTCCGAGCGGCCAGTGAAACTTGCGCTCGGACTCCTTGATCGGCATGTCGTTAATGCACGCGAAGCGGCGCTGCATCAGACCATCTGCGCCGAACTCCCAGTTCTCGTTGCCGTACGAGCGAAACCAGTTACCCGCATCGTCGCGCCATTCGTACGCGTAGCGCACCGCGATACGGTTGCCGTCGAACGCCCACAGTTCCTTGATCAAACGATAGTCGAGTTCCTTGCGCCATTTGCGCTCGAGAAACGCACGTGCTTCGTCGCGATTGTTCGCGAACTCCGTGCGATTGCGCCATTTCGTATCGAGCGAATAGGCGAGTGCGACCTTGGCGGCATCGCGCGAATTCCAGCCGTCTTCCGCGAGACGGACCTTTTCTTTGGCCGATTCCAACGTGAACGGCGGAAGCGGCGGACGAATTTCCTGCGGTTGAGTCGACATGACGGCTCGCCTTTTTAGATCAGCGATTGAACTTCGTGCGTCGTGGATCGCCCGACCCGCGACGCGATAAACTCAGAACGGCCTGGAGGGCAGATACTTGCCGTTGAGCGCGATGACGGCACGCTCGCCGCCTTCGGGGTCCGGCACCTTCTGGATATCGAGCTTGAAATTGATCGCGCTGATGATGCCGTCGCCGAATTTCTCGTGAACCAGTGCCTTCAACGTCGAGCCGTACACCTGCACCATTTCGTAGAAGCGGTAGAGGGTGGGATCGGTCGGCACGCCGCCCGGAATGCTGCCGCGCACGGGAATGGTTTGCAGCAGGCGCACGGCATCTGCGTCGCGCCCAAGGCGTTCGGCGACCAGCTTCGCCGCGTTCTCCGGCAGCGCATGCTGACCGAGCAGCGCGGCTGTCGTGTACGCGACGCTCCCGTCCCTGCGCCTCGCTTTGCTAAACTTTTGTCCAAGCCTTTCGATGTGCACCCATCCCGGGCAAATCACATTCATGAAGAGATGCGCCATGCCGATCAGCACGTTACGAGCTTTTAGCTTACGGGCTGCAATATGCCTGTCTGGATTACTAACGATGCACCCTGCATTGGCGGATAGCGGGGCGTCATATGACGAGTGTTTGCTTGTCGGGCTGCGCGACGCGCGTAGTCAGGTCGCCTCGAACTATATTCAGCGGTCGTGCTACGCACTATATAGAAATAGCGAAATGCTGCTGCCGCGTGAGCGGGCCTACCACGAGTGCATTGTCCAAAACATGCCGGGAGCCAGGGAGCAATTCGCGATCATGCAGATCAACGCAATCTGTTCTCGGCGAGGGCAACTCTGAAAACCGGCATGGATCTCGACCTGTGACAGGTGGGCGGCCGTGTTGACGAGCGTCCTTCCCGCCACGGCCATCGCACCGGTATAGGCGTCCGCTCAACCGGCTCACGGACGCAGCATGGCTAACAGACCCGCAGCAACGTTTCTTCCTGTCTCCCGGCTATGGAGCGTGTCAACGTGGTGCGTCACGACGACGTACCAGGAAACGATCCAGCTGTGCCGCAAATGCTTTGCTGTCGCCTGCTGCGTAAGGTGTGGGGCCGCCGGTCTGCACACCTGAGTTGCGCAACTGATCCATTACTTCGCGCATCGTCAGGCGCTCCTGAATATTCTCGGAGCTAAACCACGTCCCCCGCGGGTCGAGTACGTGAGCGCCCTTGTCGAGCGCAGCAGCGGCGAGAGGTATATCTGCCGTAATCACGAGGTCACCGCCCTCGACGAGTTCAACGATACGGTTATCGGCCGCATCAAAGCCGTGTGGCACCTGGAGGGCCTTGATGAACCGGGAAGGTGGCGTTCGCAGATACTGATTCGCGACCAGCGTGACGCACACTTCAACACGCCGGGCTGCCCGAAACAATATCTCCTTGACGGCAACCGGGCAGGCGTCTGCGTCGACCAGCACTTGCATCGTGGTGTTTCCGATAGGGGAGGAAGTCATCATATTACTGCTTACACGCTGATTTCAGGCGCACCCTAGCCCATCGGGGCAGCAATCCCTTAGTGAATGGCCACCTGCACGACCTTCACGATGACGAGACCCACCGCAACGACGAGGTAGGTGCGCAGCACACCCATCCACACGCGCGTCGACAAGCTCAGGTGCTGCGGCGCCGCCAGATCTTCGAGCGGCGGCATACGCCACGTGTTGCGCGACTCCTTCAGCGCAGTACGACTGAGGGGCAACTCATCATCTGCGCCAGCTCCACCGCGCAGTTTGCGCGAGAGTTCCACTGTCGCGTATATGACCGCGCCCACCGTGCATCCGACCACGAGAATCTTGAGAATCGCGGCACCGCTAATATCCGGATACACGGTAGCCGCCGTGAGGATGATCGAAAGAATCACGAGCACGGCAATCACGGCGCCCGTAAACACGTTGACTTTCGTCGAATTGATCCACGGGCCGAGCACGGCCTTGTCATTGCATAGAAGCAGCAGAAATACCGTTGCGCTCGGCAGCAGCACGCCGGCCAGCGTCTGCACGGCTTCGGTAAGAAGGCCGAGCGGGCTGCCGGGCAGCAGGACCAGTGCCGCCGCAAGCGCAATGATGCCGAAGTAGACGAGGTAGAAGCCCTTCGCGTCGAGCACGCTGCGATGCAGCGAGTGCTTGACTTTGAAGACATCGCCGATCGCGTAGGCGGTCGAGAGCGAAACAGCGGCAGCGCCGATGATCGACGCGTCGAGCAGCGCCACCGCGAAAATCGTGGCCGACGTCTCGCCGACATATTTGTGCAGCCCGGCGATCACACCGCCCGCATCAGTGAAGTGACCGAACTCGGGCCTGCCGTCGAAGAGCGCCGCCGTGAACGCCATCATTGCCACGGCGCCGACGATCACGAACGCGATACCGATCCAGAGATCCGCCTTCTCGTACTTCATGAAACGCGGTGTGATGCGCTTGTCGATCACGTAGCTTTGCTGGAAGAACAGCTGCCACGGCGCCACGGTCGTGCCGACAATACCGATCACGAGCAGCATCACGTCGGAGAGCTTCGAGTTCTTCGGCCATGTCGGCACCAGAAAGTCGCGCGCGATGACGCTCACGGGCGGGTGGATCGACACGAGTACCGGAATCAACAGCAGACTCAACACGCACAGCACAATTGCAAAGCGTTCGAAGCGCCGGAAGTCGCCCGTGCTGACCGCGGCCATCGTCAGCACGGCGGCGATGCAGACGCCCAGCACCTTCGAGACGCCGAGAAAGTCCAGCGCGAATGTGATGCCGATGAACTCGGTGACGATCGTGAGGGCATTCAACAGGAAAAGGTCGATGACGCTGAAAGCGCCCCAGAACTTGCCGAAGCGCTCGAAGATAAGCCGTGCATGGCCGACACCCGTCACGGCGCCGAGGCGCAGGACCATTTCCTGGTTCACGTAAAGAACCGGAATCAGCAGCGCGAGTGTCCAGAGCAGCGACGTGCCGTAACTCTGCCCGGCCTGCGTATAGGTACCGAAGGCGCCCGCGTCGTTATCGCCGACCATGACGATGAGCCCGGGGCCAAGAATGGCGAGCAGCGTGCGCAGGCGCGCCGTCCAGCTGCCACGGGGGGCGGTATCGTGATGGGCGATCGTGCCGAGCGCGCCCTTGATATCACCCACGTGTGCCTCGTCGAGCACGGCGCTTTGACGTTGCGTGAGGTTTGCGGGAGTGGTTGACATTTCCGGTCATTCCTTAGCAGTGCTGCGTGAAATCGATGATTGACACGTGGCACGTCCTTCCGCCTGCCGGCGCTGCGGCAGCCGGCAGACAGGCGGCCACGCATGGCCCTTCAGCGGGCTAGCTTCTTAAGCGCCGCACAGATGGCGCCGGCTACGCGAGTCCATGTGTGTGAACGGCCGTCGAGCGCGAGCATGCCGTTGTAATGTGTGCGAGCTTCCTCGACATGCGGCAGTTGTGAAACGAGCAAAGCGAAGCGCATGGTGATTCCTCCAGATTCCAGATGCTTGAAACGTGGCGCCGTCGATCAGGCATGCCCCCGTTTCACTTCGCGCGCTTCGACATGCTCGAGCGTGGGAGGAACGTGTGCGGCCCGATGTCAGGCGAAGCGCCCTGCGTTCGGCGAGAACGCCGGGCGAGTCGTGCAGGGACAAGGCTCGGGGTCGGGCATCGTGAACTCCTCTGTGACTCGAGTCCGGTTCATGTTTGACGGACGTGTTCAACCGCACGCTCGATCCGGCACGAATGGCGTGCGCGAAAACAGCGTGAACGAACGGCGGCACGAGCCAAGGGCCCGGCGCACCGGGGCGCGTAGACGAATGTGCGCAACAACGCACGCGTCGACGACGGCGGCCAATCGAAAAGATGCGCGGGTGAGGAACGGCGGAAGCTACTGCGGCGCGCACCGTCTGCCTGCTGGCAGGACGGCGGCTAAGGAAGAATCCAGGCGGGCGTCGTGCCGGTCAGGCAGAAAAACTGTTCGAAGGTCGACTACTGCAACTGTCCAAGGCAAATGCCCCTTTCGTGGAAACACGCGAATTCTAGTGACGGCGCACGAGCCAAGTCAACGACTATTTAGAAGTTTTTTCTTTCGAATCCGTTACTTCCGGCGAATGCAAATGATTCGCACGCCTTTTCGTTTGCTGCTCGCGCAACGACGGCCGCTACGCGTGGTGATCTATGCATCCGGCCGCTCTACGAAACCGACACGCCTAACAGCCGGCCCACGCCGAACGTGAACGCGGCGGCGATCAGGCCGATCGCGACTTGCCGGAAAGCGGAGAAGGCCGCGCTTCGCCCATTGAATAGGGATGTGAAGACGCCGATGGCTGCAAGCGACAGCGCGCTCAGAACAATGCATTGCGCAATGGCCGGAAACCCGTGGGTCCACAGGAACGGCATGGCCGGGAAAATGGCGCCAAGCGAGAAAAGGCAGAAGGAAACAGCAGCCGCGGACCATGGATTGCCGCCCAGTTCCGCCGGGTCCAGGCCGAGCTCTTCCCGCGTCAGCGTATCCAGCGCCTTGTCCTTGTCGCGCATCATCTGCGACGCTACCCGCTTTGCCTCGTCCGGTTCGAGGCCTTTCGCACGATAAATCAGCGCGAGTTCGTGTTCTTCGGCATCGGGCGACATCTTCAGTTCGTCCGCCTCCTTGGCAATCTGAGTGCGAGCGAGCTCGCGCGCGTTGGTCACCGAAAGCCATTCGCCCAACGCCATCGAGCAGGCGCCGGCTATCAGTCCGGCGAGCCCCGTCAGAAGGATTGCCTTGTTGCCGGTACCAGCACCTGCCACGCCCATAATCAGGCAGAAGTTGGAGACGAGACCGTCGTTTGCACCGAGCACGGCCGCACGCAGATCGTTGCCCGACGAGACACCCTTGTGCCATGACTCGGCCGCAGCAATGCGGGCGCCCTGCGACATTCCCGGGTCGCTGCCATGAGCCAGTGTTTCCACCACAGCGGCGTGGTGATGCTCGTCAGCCGACATGTGGCCCGCGTCAGGTTGCCCCTGGTACTTGTTTCGGTCCGCGTATTCGGCTGCAGCGAGCGTGGGCAAGACAAAGGCCGCACCGAAAACGCGGACCAGAGCTCGCATCAGGCGCGTCTTGAGGGCCGGACCGGTTCGCCTGGCGGACATTCCATTGGCGCTTAGCTTGTCCGCCCACACCTGCGCATGTTCACGCTCCGACCTGGCGAGGTCTTTATATACCTGCTTGCGGGTCTCATCCTTTTCAGCGTGCGCAAGGGTCTCGTATAACGCCGCGCTGTGCAGCTCATCCGAAAAGTTGGCCCTGAACCGTTTGATTTCTTTTTTCGATGCCATGGCGAAGTCGAGTGTCGTATCTCTCCTTCCGTAGCGTAAGCGATTCTGGCGCTTCTGAACGCAATGTCCCTGCAACGCGTTGTAACCGAGAACGTCAACGGTTCTCAAGTCGATTTGGAGCATCACGGCCTGCCAGCCCTGCGCCGGCACGCAGGCCAGTAAGCGCGAAAAGGTATCCGGACTGTGAGGACGTGCTATACGCAGCACGTCCCCACTTCGAGCGCCCAATGTCAGTGCCTACACATTCGGCGTCGCGCTCTGCGGGTCCGCCGGTGTGGCAGGATCGGCACTTTGCAGCGGCGGTGCGTAGAGGATCACGTTGGGCAGCCGCGGGTTGGTCGTGTCGGTGCTGTCCAGCACGCGCGACTGAATGGTCGTGTTATCCGTCACGCCCCAGAAGTTGTTCGAGAAGTCGAGCGAATGAACCGTCGACGCATCGTATGTGCCGTGTGACTCGATCACGATGCGATTCACATTCGGTGAATCCTTCTTGAAGAGAAACGAGTTGCGTTGCGCGATGCCGGTGGGCGCCTGTCCGTTGGCCGGGAACGCGTCGATCAGCACGAGCGCATCGACCATGTTGATGAACAGGTTGTTCTGCACGAAGACCGACGGATCGAAAGCGAAGGCCGCCGAGTCGACAAACGTATTGCCCTTCACCGTCGCCGACCTGCTCAGGCGCGGGTAGCCGTTCGTGCCGGCCTGATAAGTCGTCACGCCATTGCGGACAATGGGCGTCACGTTCAGGTGAGTGGCCTGGCTGAAGGTCATCGAAAACGGTGCGGCGTCGTTGATCTGGACGAATGCGTCCTGCAACACGGTATGCGTGATGCTCACCGTGCCACCGCCCGCGTCCGGAGCGAGCGACGTGTTGGCGGCCGTCACGCCGAGCAGTTGAACGGGCCCCTGGCTTCCCACGTTGAGCGTGCCCGCGACGTTGATGATGCCTTTCGTCGGAATCGTACCCACGCAATCGCTCGTGCAGGGCACCGCGCGGTAGGTCTCCACGATCGTGTTATCCGGAATCGTCAACGTGACGCCGGGCGCCACCCGCACGGTGCCGGCGAGGAAATACGGGGAGCCGCTTGCCGGCCACGTGGTGTTCGCGGTGATGACGGTTCCGTCTGGAATCACCGTGTTTGGCTGCGCATAAACATAGGCCGTCACGAGGTTGCCGTTTGCGTCGGTGCAGACTTTGGCAGGGTCCGTCGTGTAAGGGCCGTCTGTGCAGGCCCTGGGACTCGTGGACGAAGGTGTTGCCGATGCCGTGGTGGCGCTGCCGCTGCCGCCCCCTCCTCCGCCTCCGCAGGCAGCCAGCAACAGGACAAGGAGTAAGCCTGGATATTTTTTCATTTGAAGGTCCCCGTATCGCACTTATTGTTCTGGAACATCGCTGTCGTACTGTGTCAGCGATTCGTGCGGTGGATCTTTACACGCCGCGCTGCGGGTAACTGTGGTCTGAGACACAAAAATGGTGCGAGACGATCGCGTCTGCCGACTGCCGCACATGCCTTTCAGGCATTAGCTTTGCTCTTGTGCGTCTGCGTCTGTGATTGCGGCGCGCCGACGGCCAACCGTTCAGCGAATCGATCTACTTTTCAAGGAGCACCAAATGCGAGGCATTCAATCGACGCTTGTACTTCTGACCGCATTGGCCGTTGCCAGTACCGCGGGTGCGCAAGCGGGCGGCAACGGCAACGGCGGATCAGGCGGCGGCAACGCACACGGGGCGGCGACCGCGGCCCCGACCGCCGGAGGAGACAACACGTCGGCACCCGCCAGTACCCGCCCGAGCCACCATCGTTCGCACAAGCACCACAAGCATCAAAGCGGGCGCCAGCCACAGTAGCGGGACGCGCGCATCGCTTTGGCTCCCACGTCGCGCTTGCGCAATGACATTGCACGCGGCCGCCAGCCGTCAGGTCCGCAATTTGCTCTACGGACAACAAGGGGCAGAACATGGACGACGACAAACTGATAGAGCCGGAAGCAGCTGTGCGCGACCCTGTCGAGCGGTCATGGATCAAACGACTGGGGCCGGGACTCATTACAGGTGCGGCAGACGATGACCCGTCGGGGATCGGCACATACTCGCAGGCCGGTGCACTTTTCGGGTTCAACCTGCTGTGGACGATCCTGCTCACGTATCCGTTGATGACAGCGATTCAGCTGGTGAGCGCACGGATTGGGCGGGTGACCGGAAAAGGCCTCGCCTCCAACATGCGCGCGCATTACCCGCCATGGCTGTTGTACGGCGCGGTGTTCCTGCTCCTCGTCGCGAATGTGATCAACATCGCGGCAGACCTTTCAGCGATGGGCGCCGCGGTCGGATTGCTGGTGCACGGTCCGGAGCACTTGTATGTCGTCTTCCTTGGACTGTTCTCCATTGCGCTTCAGATATTCGTTCCCTACGACCGGTACGCGAACTTCCTGAAATGGACCGCCCTGTCGCTTCTCGCCTATGTGGCCGTCGCGGTGATCGTGCCGATCCGTTGGCCGGACGTTGCGCGTGCAGTCGTGCTGCCGCACGTCTCACTGACATCCGACTATCTGACGACGGTCGTCGCTGTCCTCGGAACCACGATCAGCCCGTATCTATTTTTCTGGCAGGCATCGCAGGAAGTCGAGGAAATGCGCGCTGCACCGGGGCAAGGACCGTTGCGCCGCATGCCGTATCAGGCGCCGGCGCAGTTGCGCCGGATCAGTTTCGATACATGGATCGGCATGGGCGTGTCGAACTTCGTTGCGTTTTTCATCATGCTCACGGCGGCCGCGACGCTCCACCTGCATCACATTGATGTGAAAACATCCGCAGACGCCGCGCGAGCGCTCGAGCCGCTTGCCGGGCGATTCGCCTACGTGCTGTTTGCTCTCGGCATCATCGGGACGGGGCTTCTCGCGCTTCCCGTTCTCGCAGGATCGGCCGCGTATGCCGCTGCCGGGAGCTTCCGCTGGCGTAGCAGTCTCGCGCTGCATCTGACGCTTGCACGCGAGTTTTACGCGGTGATTGCGCTCGCCATCGTCGGCGGTGTTGCCATCACCTTCATGCACTTCGATCCGATTCGCGCACTCTACTGGAGCGCCGTGATCAACGGTGTGACTGCCGTACCGATCATGATAGTCATGATGCTGATGGCGCGTAGCAGGCGCGTGATGGGGCAATTCGCCGTCACCGGCCCGCTGGCCTGGGGAGGATGGCTCGCGACGCTTGCCATGGCGGTCGCCTCGATAGGCGTCTTCGTGCCGTCGTAGGAATCGCTTGCAGGCTCGATATCGAACCATCAGGGCAGTTTCACCTGATCTCGGTTTCTACACCTGCAATCACGAGCCGAACGTCGGCTACCGCACCGCGCCCGACTGCTGCACCACCTCCGGGAGCAGCACGGCAGCGGAAAATTCGACCGTGAGAGCCTGTCTCTGCGCTTGCAACCAACCTTTCAGATCAACGTTCTTACCTCGCTGTAGTGAGAGCAATAACAGCAGCGCCACCGCGACATGGAGCCAGAAGACCGACTTCTCCAGGTTTGCGTATTCGTGTTCCATGTTCGCCCTCCTGCCATCCGACGGATCCGGCGAGGCCCGCCTTCGCCCATATGACAAACGACTATAGGCGAAGCATATTGAAACGCCGCTTCAATCCGGCAGTCGACGCACCGTTTTACTCTTGCTAGACTGAATAAGCCGTTGTCGCCGTCGTAGATCGCCTCGGCACCAGGAGGCAGTATGAGCGTCCGCTTCGAAACGCGAGACCGTACCGCAATCGCCGCGCGTGCCGGGAAGATACTGCGGACCTCGGCAGTGGTGATGGGCGCTGCAATCCCCTTTGCGGGATGTGGCGGAGGCGACGATAGCGGACGAGCAGCCGCCTTTGCGACCGCCGACGAGGCGAGTCCGCATGAAGAAGGTGTGAACCCGTATGTCGTGTCGCTCGATATGGAGTTCCGGAGCAAGACATACAGTCAGTGGGCGGTTTCGTTCTGGCAGTGGGTGCTCGGGTTGCCGGTCGGCCCCCTGCCCCATCCATTCGAAGACTGCAACCATCGGCCTATTTCAGCCGCGCAAACGGGAAACGTATGGTTCTGGGCCACGCCCGCTGCGGTGCAGACGATCTGCAACCAGGCGGCGAGCACAATTCCTGCGGGCACGTCGATCTTCCTGCTGGTCCTCGACGGCGCGTCGCTCTTCCTGCCCATGGTCGACGGACCGAATTCACTCGACAATCCGCCCATCCGCACATTCACCGCCGATCAGTTGAAGATTGCCAGCGCCTTTACAAACGACATTCGCGATCTGTTCTGCACGGTAGACGGCGTGGCCGTCGACAACATCGCGGCCTATCGCACCAAGACCGGCATATTCCCGTTTTCCGCGCCTAGTCCATGGATTTTCGGTCACACAGGCGGATCCGCGACGGCCGTCGCCGACGGCTATTACCTGATGATTCAACCGCTGCCAGCGGGGCTGCACACCATTCACTATGGCGGGAAGTTCGTTGTTCCAGCCGGCGTATTCGAAGCCGGCCAGTCCGTCATCGCCAAAGACGTCACGCTTATTATCCGGGTTGGCTCATAGCGCTCGCCGCTCTCACGCAATTGCGGCCCGCCCTTTTCGCTTCGTAAAGCGCGATGTCCGCGGCCTTTGTCAGTTCCTCGCAGGTGGCAGGAGACGCGCGCCGCCCAGTCGCGCAGCCGATGCTGACCGTGAACGGATGAACGGCAGCGCTGCCGGCCTCGCGCCCGGTTTGCCAGGAGCTTTCCAGTTGCTCGCGGATGCCCTCGGCAACACGGTAAGCGCCCGCGGCGTCCGTGTCCGGCAACACAACCACGAACTCTTCGCCGCCATACCGGGCGACGCAATCGCCGCGACGGTGAACGCGCTGCACGATGCGGGCGGCAAGATGCTTCAACGCCTTGTCGCCTTCTGCGTGACCGTATTGGTCGTTGTATTGCTTGAAATGATCGGCGTCCACGAATAGCACCGACAGATGGCTGTCGTTGCGCTGCAATCTGTCCCATTCGTTTTGCAGTACCTCGTCGAGCGCGCGGCGGTTCTTGAGACCGGTGAGCGGGTCGGTCTGCGTGAGTTCGGTCAGGCGGTCTCCAGCGAGCGCGCGGTCTCGCAACGCAAATGCCAGCAGCCAGACGACTGCGCAAAACGCGAAGCTGATGGCGCAGGCGGAAACGCCCACCATCCATGCAAGCGTTCGCCATGAGGCGAGGATGTCGTCGAGTGCGGGGGCGACGACGGCGATCAGCGGCGTGCCGGGCACACGTTCAAACGTATAGAGCCTCAGCACGCCGTCAGTGGAAGAACGCGCCGTGTAGAAGCCGGATTCGTGATTCACCATCCGAGGAAAGGTCAGCGACTTGCTGAAGTTCCGTGTAAACGCTGCGGCAAGAGCGGGATTTCTCGCGACAAGCGTGCCGTCGGTGCGAACAATCGCCGTGACGCCGCGCGAGCCGACGTCGAGCCCATCCAGCAGGCGCCTGAAATATTCCACGTCGATCGCGACCAGGGCTATGCCCTTGAAGGAGCCGTCCGCGTTATTGATCCGTCGGCTGAGCGCCATCGAGTCTACGCCGCCGCGCGAGCGCGCCTGATAGACCGCAGAGATATACAGGCCGAACTTGTTCGACTGCCGATGCACGAGAAAGTAATCGCGGTCGCTAAAGTTCCAGTGATGCGTGCGCGAACAGCAGCCGTCTATCAACTGTCCGCGCTCGTCGGTCACGCCCATGCCCGTCACGTAACGCGTAGCGGCCGTCGGGCTGAACAGCAGATCATGCCGCACGCCCGGCTCCATGTGCTGAACGGCGGGCTTATCGAGCGCGGCAATGAGCGCCTGCAACGATTGATCGGACGAATCGATCGTCCGCGAAATGTTGCTCGACAATACGGCGGCTACGTTTCGGGACGTCTCGTGAGCGTGCAGGATCGCTGTGTCGCGCGCGGCGACGAGCGTGAGCAGGCTCACGCCCAGGACGCTCGCCGCCAGCAGCATGCCGAGCGCGCCCACGATGAACGGATGACGACCCGCGATAATGGCCGCTCGCCCGACAGGGTTAGGAAACACGATAATCGTCTTGTAATGTGCCGATCTTGTTTAATGCGATGTGAATACGACCGCGACGTGGAAACTGACAGTCGGATTATCGGCAGGCAAAGACGAAAAATTGAGTGTTTCAGTTTATTTTTATTCGAGCGGCGACACCTCCGCGCCGATGTCATGATTCGCCGAGACCGCGATCGAGCGCCGCCGCGACGAACTGCACATTCGGTTCGACGATCAGATCGGAATGGTCGCCCGACACCTCCGCCACGACGAGCCCAGCACGCGCCACGCGCCGCCACAGCGGCAGCGGATCGCCATAAGCATCCTGCAGAACCGCCGCGCGCACGTAGACGATGGGGCATGCGTCGTAAGGCTTCGGACGATACGTGGTCATCGCGACGCGCATCGTTTCGCGTATGTGCCGCATCGCCGGCGGCAGCACAGCGGTGTACGCTTCCGGCCTGCGCGCCATGCGGCCAACGCGCATCCGCAATTGATCCGCGACGCCTGTGAACCGGTCTTTCACGTAACCCGGCAGGCGTGCGGCCGGCAGCGCTCTCACCGTGCGCCAATGCATGCGCAAAGAAGCGGCGCGACGTTGTAGTTGCGCGCTCCAGGGGCGGCAGTGCTCGTCGACGTAGGTATCGAGCAGGAACAGCAAATCGATCCGCTCGCCGGCACGACGCAGTTGCTGCGCAATCTCGAAGGCCACGAGACCGCCGAACGAATAGCCGGCCAACGCATACGGCCCTTTCGGCTGCACGGTACGCATCTGCTCGATATAGCTCGCGGCCATGTCTTCCACGCGCAGCAGCGCCGGCTGCTCGCCTTCCAGACCGCGCGCCACCAGTCCGTAAACCGGGCGACGGCTTTTCAGAGAATCGATCAATGCGAGGCACTCCATCACCGAGCCGCTCGCGCTGTGGATCAGGAATAGCGGCACGCCGGTTCCCGCGCGCACCGGCACGAGAGTCGGCGAAGACGACGGCAATGCGTCCTCCCAGATCAGCGAGGCGAGCCGCGAGATGGTCGGCGCGATCATCAGCATGGCGAGTGGGATGACGCGTCCGGTCGACTGGCGTATTTCGGCAAACAGGCGCATCGCAAGCAGCGAATGGCCGCCCAGGTCGAAGAAGTTGTCGTCGCGGCCGATCGGTGCCATGCCGAACAGCTTCTCCCACTGCGCCTGCAGGTGGGCTTCGAGCTGTTCGCGGGTCTCGCCCACCGGCGGCAGTTCGCGCGCGGCCAGATTCAACGCCGGATGAAGCCGGATGGCGTCGAGACACTCGGGGTTGCGCAGTGCCGCCGTGTTGCCGACCGGCAGTCCGTTGACCGCGCAGCGCGCCGCCGCTTCGGAGAGCTTGCCGTTGTGCGTGAGCGGCAAAGCATCGACGGCAATGATCCGGTCGGGCACATGAGCCGGCGACGCGCGGCGCGCGAGGTCGCGGCGCACGCGGGCGGCGAGCGCGCCGTTCAACCCCGCACCCTTGTTCAACACCAGCAACAGCACGAGCCGCGACTCGACCTGCTGCGTATCCCGCGGATTCGCGGACGCATGACGCACCTGCTGCTCGACAACCAGCGCCTCGCGAACTTCGGGAATATCGTTCAACACCCGATAAATCTCGCCGGGACCGACGTTGATGCCGCGCACATTCAGCACGCCGTCGGAGCGGCCATGCATGCGCACGCTGCCTTGCGGCGACAGCGAAATCAGATCGCCATGCGTCCAGACACCTGGATTGCTTGCGAAATAGGCGGCATGAAACGCCTTGCCGTCGGTATCGCCGAAGAATCCGAGCGGACGCGAGGGGAACGGATTCACGCAAACAAGCTGACCGACGCCCGCGGTTTTCGATCCCTGGTCCCATGCCTGTACATCGAGCCCGAGACTGCGGCATTGCGCCTCGCCCGCATACACCGGAACGTTAGGATTACCTAGCACAAAGCAGCCGATGATGTCGGTGCCGCCCGAGATGGACTGCAGCGGCAGCGGCTTCACGTGATCGCGCACCCAGTCGAACTGCGAGTCGTACAACACGGCCCCGGTGGACAGCATTGCGCGCAGGGCGCCGAGATCGAACTGCGTCTTCGGCTGCAGGCCCGTATCTTCCGACATCTTCAGATACGCGGGGCTGGTGCCGAACACGGTGACCCGCTCCTCGGCGACGAGACGCCACAGCGTGTCGACGGTGGACACCGGCCCATCGTAGGTCACGATCTCCACGCCGGAAGCAAGCGCCGACAACTGCCAGTTCCACATCATCCACGCGCAACTCGTGTGAAAGTACATCCGGTCGCGAGGCGCGAGATCGGTATGCAGCCGGTGCTCCTTCAAATGCTCGATCAGCGTGCCGCCGGCGCCATGCACGATGCACTTCGGCTTGCCGGTCGTCCCCGACGAAAACATGATGAAAAGCGGATGGTTGAAGGCGAAGCGCTGCCACACGAAACCGCTCGCGTCGCCGTTATCGAGCAGTCCGGCAAGCGCGTGGATCGGCTGCGTGACCGTGCTCGGCAAGCCGCCGTCGTCGAGGCACACAACCGCTTGCAGGGACGGCAGCGCGGCCGCGAGTTCCGCGATGTTGCTCGCCACCGGTTTGCCGGTGTCGAATGGGCGCGCCGCGGTATGTGCAAACAACAGTCGCGGAGCCAGCGGCTGGAAGCGATCGCGGATCGATTCGACGCCCATCTCGGGCGCCGCGGTCGACATGGTCGCGCCAAGGGCCGTCACGGCCAACGTGCTGACGATAGCCTCGACGTCGTTGCGCATCACGCCGACCACGCGGTCGCCTTCGCGCAGGCCGAGCGCCGACAGCGCCTGCGCGAGACGCGCGACCTGCTCGCGCAGTTCGGCGCGCGTGAGGCGCACGCGGCTGCCGTCGGCGTGACAGGCGGTGAGCGCGGGTGCGTCCGCCGATGCCGTTGACGGCGCCAGCAGGACGTCCGCGTAGTTGAGTTTCATCTGCGGAAAGAAGACCGCGTGTTCGCAGTCGTCGCCGATGCAAACCGGTTCGGCGTCGCCTGAGTATGCATCGCCTAACGCCCATTGCACGAAGCATCGCCAGAAGGTCCGAAATTCGCGGACGGAAAACTCGTACAGGGCTTCGTGGTCGGGCAGCGGCTCGCCCGTGCAGCGTCGCAGGAACGCCGTGAACGCCGTCAACTGCGACGCGTCGATCCGTTCGGGCGAGCTCGTGTAGAAGGGTGTGCGTCCCGACGTGTCGCCATACGCACGCGAGGCGCCCGGGAAGTCGAAGCGATCCATCCAAACCCCATGTTCAGCGTGCGGACACCATTGAAATGCGGCGGGCGCGTCGCGCGCGACGTTGGCCGGCCGCCGATGACGGTACGGGCATAGCGTAGCCAACCGAATGAACGCGCTCCGTGCGACATCGAACACTCGTCGGGGGCGCCTGGGAGGGAGGCCGCGCGCCGGGCAGCCGGCTTGCAGGTTCGCCCGCTGGAACCACCACGGGCTGCCTCGCCGGCATAAGCGGAATGCCTGCGTGGCAACCGGTTAAAGGGTGTGACCGCAGACCGTGCTGTGAGCCCGGCGCACAATGGATGGATTTGCGTTGTTTGCCGGCTCAAATCAGTGCGCCCTGATTTTTTCGAGCTGGTTAAATGGCTGACAGCAAGCAATCATCGTCGGGCAATTCATAGGAGCCAAAGTGAGCGCAGCATTTGTATTGCACCGTGCCGAAGGAGCGCCGGTTTCGACCGCTTTCCGCCGCGGAGCATTTGGCCGCAACGATCCCTTCGCGCGACACCGGGAAATCGCCTGGGAAGGACCGGATGCGATGGCAGCGGGTCGTGTCAGCTTCATCGGCGAGCTCGCTGTGGAGCGCTTTCCCCACATCGAAACCATCGTCGTCGTGGAAGGAACGCTCACGCTGGAGGCGGCCGGAATGGCGCCGTTGGAGCTGGGTCCGCACGAAGGGGCCGTGATCGGCTGCGGTACCGCGCTTCGCATGAGAGCCGAATTCCGCACGCGTTTCCTGTTCTGCGCCGCCGCCTGCGCGCGGCCGACGAAGACCGGCCTCACGCCTTTGCGCGCCGACGCCGATTTCAAGCCGTCGGCCACCCTGCCGGCGGAGGTGCTGCTGGGCCCGGCTCCCGCATGCCGCAGTGACAATGTCTTCAGCGAGGACGACGCGGCGTACAAAGCGGGTACGTGGGACTCGACGCCGTACCACCGGATCATTCTTCCGCATGGTGTGAACGAATTCATGCACCTTCTCGCCGGCAGCGTGCAGTTCGCCGCGCCGGATGGCAGCGTACTGTCGCTCAACGCCGGGGACGCGCTTTTCGTCCCGCGAGGTGCACCGATAGGATGGGAAAGTCGCGAGCGCGTGGCCAAATTCTATGTGGTTCAAAACGTCCAGTCTTCCGTCGAACGAGATTAATCATGTCCCCTCCGCTGCGCCACCTGCACACTTCGCCCACGCTGCCGGCCGCCGCTGACGTGGTCGTGATCGGAGGCGGGATCATCGGTGTATTTGCCGCCTACTATCTGGCGCGGCGGGGTGTGTCCGTCGCGCTCGTCGAAAAAGGAAGGGTCGGCGCCGAACAGTCGAGCCGAAACTGGGGCTGGTGCCGGCAGCAGAACCGTGACGCACGCGAGTTGCCGATGGCGAGCAAAAGCCTTGACCTTTGGGAGCGATTTGCCATCGAGTCAGGGGAAGATACGGGCTTTCATCGCTGCGGGCTGCTGTATCTGAGCAATGACGACGCCGAGTTGGCGCGTTGGGCCAATTGGGGCGACTTTGCAAAGACGGCGGGCGTGACGACCTACATGCTCGATAGCCGGCAAGCCGCCGAACGGGGCAAGGTGACCGGCCGGGCCTGGAAGGGCGGCGTCTTCTCGCCCACCGACGGCACGGCGGACCCCGCGAAAGCTGCGCCCGCGGTGGCCGCCGCGCTGATGAAACTCGGGGGTAGCGTCACTCAGAATTGCGCCGCGCGCGGCATCGAGCTGGAGGGCGGCCGGGTCTGCGGCGTCGTGACGGAAGCCGGCGTCATCAGGACCCGCACCGTCGTTCTCGCAGGGGGTGCATGGGCATCCGCGTTCTGCCGCCAGTTGGGCATCCGCTTTCCTCAAGCTTCGATCCGACAATCCATCCTGAGTGTCGCCCCTGTGGAGCACCGCTTGCCGGATGCCCTGTTCACGTCCGGCGTCTCCGTTACGCGTCGAACCGACGGACGCTACGCGCTGGCCATTAGCGGGCGCGCGCGCGTCGATGTGACGCCCCAGTTCCTGCGGTTCGCTCCACATTTCGTACCCATGTTCGCCAAGCGCTGGCGCAACCTTCTTCCGGGCGGCCTGGAGGGTATTCGCGGTGGGCATGAAACGCTGAAGCGATGGCGGCTCGACGCGCCGACTCCCATGGAGCGCGTACGCATTCTCGATCCGAAGCCTGACCGCGTAGCGGTCGCCGAAACCCATCGCCGCGCCGTCGAACTGCTGCCGGAACTTCGCGAAGCGAGGATCACCCATGCGTGGGCCGGTTTCGTCGACAGCACGCCGGACGGCGTACCGGGTATTGGCGAAGTGCCGGGCGTGCCCGGGCTGATCCTCGCCGCGGGCTTTTCTGGGCACGGTTTCGGCATTGGCCCCGGCGCTGGACACCTGATCGCGGACCTTGCCAGCGGTGCGGACCCGATCGTGGATCCCACGCCGTATCAGCCCGGCCGATTTGCCCAGTCCGCGTGGGGCAAGGTCGCTGATTTCTAAGCACACCTCATCTATGTAATTGCAGGTCAGGGAGGTTCGCGCGGCCGTGCATGCAACGCTACGCCAGTCGCAAATCCCACAATACGTCGAGTACGTGTTGGGTAGAACGCTCGACGTACCCCGCGCGATGTGCAATGCCGAGCCGTCGCCACAACGCCGGGCGCAGCGGACGCATGGCAATGCCTCTGTCCGGCAGTGGGGTCGTCGCCTCATGGGGCAACAGCGCGGCGCCATAACCTGCCGCCACCAGGCTCTTGATCGCGTCGTTGTAGTTGAGCTGAATGCGCGGCGCGGGATGGTACCCGCCGCTCGCGAACCACTCGGCAGTCAGACGCGAGAGATGCGTGGTCGCGTCATTGAGAATGAGCGGCTGACCGGCGAGCCATTCGGGTGTCACGCGAGCCGGACACCGCCAATGTGCCGGCACAAAAGCCCTCACCGGGTCGCGGCGCCAGGGCTTTATCACAAGTCCGGCGACCGGCGGCTGAGGCAGCGCGACGAGCCCGACATCCAGCGTTCCATCCACCAGCCGGGACAAGGTTTCCTGCGAAGTAAGCACGACGATCTGAATGTCGATGGCGGGATGATGCTCGCGCAGAACCTCGAGCGCTTGCGGCAGCACGTGTGCGATCACGCCTGTGGATGCGCCGAGACGCGCACGCCCTTCGAGCCCCTCTACCTGGCGTTGAATATCGTCTAACGCCTGCTCCGCGTCGGCGAGAAGCCGGCGCGCTCGGTCCACCAGTACCTCGCCTATGGACGTCGGCCCCACATGCCCGCGCTTGCGTGACAGGAGCGGAGCGCCAATGCGCTCCTCCAGTTCGGCAATGTGGAGGCTCACAGTGGGCGGCGCCAGGTGCAATGCCCGCGCCGCATCGGCAAATGAACCATGCTCCGCTACGGCGACCAGCGTGCGCAAGCGGTCCAGACTGATTTCTCGCATGGCGGCGTCCCGATTCAGAAAAACTGAATCTCTGCGTTGTGAAATTCAACTTTTTCTATTCTATCCGCCCGCGCACTATAGCGGCTCGTTTTGCCTGTCATAACCACAGTCAGCGGAGTCATTCACGTATGAGCTCTCCCCTCGTTTTCATCGACGGCGACCAAGGCACCACCGGGCTGCAAATCCACGAACGGCTGCGCAACCGTACCGACATCAGCCTGCTCACACTGGCTGGTGCCGAGCGCAAGGATTCGCGGCGGCGCGCAGAAGCCATCAACGCCTGCGATATCGCCATCCTCTGTTTGCCGGACGCCGCCGCGCGCGAGGCAGTGGGCGCGATTGTCAATCCTGCCGTCCGCGTGATCGACGCAAGCTCCGCCCACCGCACGCACCGGGACTGGACTTACGGTTTCCCGGAGATGACGCCGGGGCAGGCAGAGCGAATTGCAAACGCACGTCGCGTCACCAACCCTGGTTGCTATCCGACCGGTGCAGTCGGCCTGCTGCGTCCATTGGTACAGGCGGGGCTCGTACCGGGCGACTACCCGGTCAGCATTCATGCGGTATCCGGATACTCCGGACGTGGGCGTGCGGGTGTGGAGGAACACGAAGGGGCGGGCGCTGCCAACGCGCCTTCTCTCCAGGTCTATGGCCTCGACCTCGCGCACAAGCACACACCGGAAATTCAGCAGCACGCAACGCTCGTGCACCGTCCCATTTTCGTTCCTGCGTATGGAGCGTTCCGCCAGGGCATCGTGCTCACGGTGCCGCTAGCGTTGCGGCTGCTGCCTCCCAGCGTGGATGGGGCGACGTTACACGCATGCCTCGCACGCCACTATGCCGATGCAGCTCACGTGCGAGTCTTGCCGCTGCACGAATCGAGCGCCTTGAAGCATCTGGATCCGCAAGTGCTGAACGGTACCAACGACATGCACTTGAGCGTATTTCATGACGTCGAACACGAGCACGTATTGCTGTCGGCGGTTTTCGACAATCTTGGCAAGGGTGCATCCGGCGCTGCAGTTCAGAACCTCGACCTCATGCTCGCACGGCAATAGCGCCCCCTCAACCAACCGTTCCGAGCCGCTCCGAAAGCTCACCGCGCAGCCAAGCGACGCTTACCCTGACGCCTACGACAGCTTGAACGTTGCCGCTGCCGAGTTCAGCCGCTGCGCCTGCTCGTCCAGCGACGACGACGCGGCAGCCGCCTGCTCCACGAGTGCCGCATTCTGTTGCGTGACCTCATCCATCTGCGTGACGGCGCGGCTTACCTGCTCGATGCCGGTGCTCTGCTCCGTGGATGCCGCCGAAATCTCGCCCATGATGCCCGCCACCTGACGGATCGAGCGCTCGATATCGCTCATCCGTTCACCGGCCACTTCGACAAGGCGGTTACCGTCGTCGACTCGCGAAGCCGAACGCTGGATCAGTTCCTTGATGTCCTTCGCCGCCGCGCCGCTGCGTTGCGCGAGCGTGCGCACTTCGGAGGCCACGACCGCAAAGCCGCGCCCTTCCTCGCCGGCGCGCGCCGCCTCGACAGCCGCATTCAGCGCGAGGATATTAGTCTGGAATGCGATGCTTTCGATCACGCTCGTGATGTCCGCAATCTTGCCGGAGTCGGCGGTGATCTGCTGCATCGTGTCCACCACCTGGCGGACCGCAGTCGCGCCGCGCTCCGTCGCTTCGCTCGCGCTGCCCACGAGCGCGTTGGCGTGCTGCGCGTGGTCGGCGTTCTGCTTCACCGTCGCGGTGATCTGTTCCATGCTCGCCGCGGTTTCTTGCAGCGACGCGGCCTGCTCCTCGGTGCGCTGCGAGAGATCGAGATTCCCTTGGGCGATCTCGGCAGAGCCGAGCGCGATGGAGCGGCTCGCCGACTGGATCTCCGCAATCATCGCAGCGAGGCGTGCCTTCATCTCGCCGAGCGCCGCGAGCAGACTGCCTGTCTGGCTGCCGGCCACGTCGAAACGCACCGCGAGATTACCGCCCGCGATCTCGTGCGCGACGTAAGCAGCGTAGGCCGGTTCGCCGCCGAGCATGCGCCGTACGCTGCGCAGCACGGCCCACGCTATCGCGGCAACCGCCACCGCAATCACGAGGGCGATTGCGCCGAGCATCGTCGCGAGTTTTGTAAAGCTGGCGTTGATGTCGTCGTACCAGAAGCCCGTACCGACCCACCAGTCCCAATACGGCACGCCCACCACACCTTGCAGTTTGGGTTCGACGGGCGCGTCCGGACCGCGCTTGATCAGCACGTCGACCAACGCGAAATGCGCCTGCAGCATGCCCTGGCGATAGGCCTCGCTGTCGGTGAGCCCGCTCGTCGTGCGATTGCCGTTGGCTTTCGTGCCGATAAATTTCGCGTTCGGATGCACCAGATTGATGCCGTCCGAAGTCGTCGCCCAGTAGTAGCTCTTCGAGTTCGCATTGAGCTGCGACAGGGCGGCCTTCGCCTGCCGCTGCGCCTCCTCGCGTGTCAGCGTGCCGCGCTGCTCCAACTGGTGATACGAATCGATCAGATGTTCGGCTTTTTCCAGCAGGATCACAATCTCGTCGCGCCGTGAATCGATCAGCGCGCTGCGCAGCGTATGCAACGCGGTCGCGGCGACTGCAGCGACGCCGAGCAGCGCGGCGAGAACGAGTGCAAGCAGTTTGGTGGACAGCTTCATGCGATGGCCCCGGCAGATTAACTAGTTGGTACATATATCGGCCGGCGGGGCCTGGTTCTTGAATTTCCTGCGCTGCACGTTTACCCGGATACGCGGTTGCCGAATGCTGCTGTGCCACCGTCCCGCTCACGAGAAGCAGCGCCGTTACTTCCCCTCCCATACCCCGTCGGCGACACGCCCACATACCGCGTGAACGCAACGCTAAACGCGCTCGCCGAGCCATAACCCACCCGCGCCGCGATCGTCGCAACGCTGAGCGTGTTCCGGCGCAGCAGATTCTTCGCGATGGCCATGCGCCACGACAGCAGATACTCCATCGGCGCGACGCCGACCGCACGGCTGAAGCGCTCGAAGAATGACGAACGCGACAGCGCAGCGATTTTCGCAAGCTGCGCCATCGTCCACGGCTCTTGCGGGCGCTCGTGCATCTGACGGATGGCGAGCGCGAGCCGGGCGTCGGCGAGGCCGCGGACGAGCCCAGGCGACGCCCCCGTCTGCGTGGAGCGCAGCGCTTCAATCAGGAGTACTTCCAGAAGGCGCGCGAGCACGACCTCGCGCGCGGGCCGCTGTGCTTGCGACTCCTCACGCACCAGCTTCACGAGTGTCGCGAGCCTGCGGTCGCCGCGCACGAGCACCAGCTCGGGCAGAAGCGAAACAAGCAAGGCCGCATCCGGCGACCCGAACGCGCACAGGCCCGCAAGCCATTGCGCATCTGGCGCGGCTGACGCATCGCCGAAACGGAAGCTGCCGTCGGGCAGCGGCGTGGGCGCGAGATTCGGCGCGGCGTCAGGGTCCGGTGGGTCGATGCTGGTGATCTCAAAGCCGAAAACCTCGGGCACGAGCACGAAGTCGTCGGCCTGCAGAATGAGCGGCTCGCCGCCATTGACCGACAGACGCAGCGATCCTTCGAGCACCACGCAATAGAAGGGCTGCCCGACCTCCGTGCGGCTCGCGCGCCAGCGCCCCGCGCCACTGAGCACTTTGGAAAACGTGGGCGCCGGTTGCAGCAACGCGACGACTTCCGCCAGCGGGTCGACCATAGCCGGACGATCTCTAATGAAAAGTGGACGTTCGATTATAGCGAGTCCGACCTACGACGCGCTATCGTGTGGCCACTGTCACCGACCACAGGAGTCGACATGAAGACCGTATTGATTACAGGTTGCTCGTCCGGGTTTGGACTTGAAATCGCCCGTCATTTTCTGGATCGCGACTGGCGCGTCGTCGCGACGATGCGCACACCGCGCGAAGACGTGTTGCCGCGTTCCGATCGCCTATCCGTTCTCGCGCTCGACGTGAAGGATCCGCAAAGCATCCGCGCTGCGATCGAGGCCGCCGGCCCCGTCGACGTGCTCGTCAACAATGCGGGCATCGGCTTTCTCAACGCGCTCGAAGGCACGCCGATGGACACCGCACGCGACATCTTCGAGACCAACACGCTCGGCACCATCGCGATGGCCCAGGCCGTCGTGCCGCAATTGCGCGAGCGCCGCGCGGGCGTGATCATCAATGTGACGTCGACCGTCACGTGCAGGCCGCTGCATCTGCTGTCGGTCTATACGGCCAGCAAGGCGGCCGTCAATGCGTTCAGCGCATCGCTCGCGCTCGAACTGGAGCCGTTCGACGTGCGCGTGCGTGTCGTGCTGCCGGGACGCGCGCCGTCTACGCGCTTCGGCGAGAACGCGCAGGCACGCATGAAAGACGGCTTTCCCGAGCCCTACAGCGCGCTGGTGCAGCAGGTTTTTGCGAACTGGCAGAAGGAGACGGCCGTCACGCATGCATCGGACGTCGCCGAAGCCGTATGGCTCGCCGCCACCGATCCGTCGAGCCCCTTCAGCATTCCCGCGGGCGAAGACGCGGTGGACTGGTACAACGCGCGCGCCCAGCACCTCCTTACGCCGGCTCTATAAATCCCGCGAGTTCCTCGGGTTGTCCCAACGGAAACGCCTCCTTGATGTGATCGAGAAAGGCGGAAACGCGAGGGCTCAGCAAGCGTCGCGAAGGGTAAAGCGCCCACAGTGCAATCTCGGGGCCGTCCACATCGCCCCAATGCGCGAGCCGGCCGGCGGCGATGTCATGGCTCACGAGCGACAGCGGCAAGCTCGCGGCCCCCACTCCGAGACGCACGGTATCGCGAACCATGATCAGCGACGAGAGGTAAGCCACCGGCTCGATCGCGATGCGCGATTTTCCCTTCGGACCCCTGACGTCCCACGCGCCAATCGGATCGTTACCGCCGCGCAGCACAGCCGGAACGCTGGACTTGCCCTTCGGCCGCGCCAAACCCGGCCAGGCCACGACAACCAGCCGGTCGCGCAGGAACACCCTGCCGATCAGGCTCTCGTCGGGATCGGGGTTGACGCGGATCACGAGGTCGTAGCCCTCCTCGATCATGTCGACGGGGCGATCTTCCGTCGTGACTTCGAGCCGGATCTCGGGATATTTCAGCGCGAAGGTGGCGACGAGCTTGCCCATGGCGAGCTGCGAAAAGAGCGTCGGCGCGCTGATGCGCAGCCGGCCGCGCGGCTCTTCGCTACCGGATGCGATGGCCGCGGCGCTCTCTGCAAGCTCGGTCAGGAGGGCGCCCGTGCGCTCGTAAAGCGCGCGTCCTTCCTGCGTGAGTTTCAATCCGCGCGGCCCGCGTTCGAACAGCCTGAGGCCGAGACTGTTCTCCAGTTCGCTCACCCTGCGCGAGAGCGTGGCCTTCGGACGCTCCGTCGCACGGGCGGCCTCCCCAAAGCTGCCGTGACGGGCGACGAGATTGAAATCAGCGAGAGCAAGCAGGCCCATGTGTTTCACCAGTGAGACACCCTGTCTATTTATAGCATCTTCCGGACCGTAGATGGATCACTTACCTTAGAGCCGTCCCAACCCACTCAAGGAGTGAACATCATGACTATCCTCGTAACCGGTGCCACCGGCCGTGTCGGCCGCCAGGTCGTCAATCAACTCGTCAACCGCGGCGCCGACGTGCGCGTGCTGGTGCGCGATCCGTCGAAAGCGGACTTCCCGCCGGCCGTGACCGTCGTTCAGGGAGATATGCTCGACGTCGACTCCCTCCGCAAAGCCTTCTCCGGCGTGCGCACGCTGTTTCTGCTCAATGCCGTGGCGGGCGACGAGTTCACCCAGGCGCTCATCGCACTCAACGTTGCTCGCGAATCGGGTGTCGAGCGCGTGGTCTATCTGTCCGTCATCCACGCCGAGCGGTTTGTGAATGTGCCGCACTTTGCCGTGAAATCCGGCGCCGAGCGCATGATCGAAGAGATGGGATTCAGCGCGACGATTCTGCGTCCGGCTTACTTCATGGACAACGAGCTCATGATCCGCGACGTGATCGTCAATCACGGCGTCTATCCGATGCCCATCGGCAGCAAGGGCGTCGCGATGATCGACACGCGTGACATCGCGGAAGTTGCGGCCATCGAACTGCTGCGTCGTAACGATGCGCCCGGCAAACTGCCGCTCGACATCATCAATCTGGTCGGGCCCGACACGCTGACGGGTGCGAAGCTGGCCGCTATCTGGTCCGAGGTGCTCGGCCGCCCGGTTGCCTATGGCGGCGACGATCCGAGCGGCTTCGAGCAGAACCTGGCGACGTTCATGCCGACATGGATGGCCTATGAGATGCGCCTGATGGCCGAGCGCTATGTCAGCGACGGCATGGTGCCGGAGGCGGGAGACGTCGAGCGTCTTACCGGCATGCTGGGCCGCCCGCTGCACGCCTATCGCGAGTTCGCCACAGGGCTCGTTGGCTGACCCGCGAGCCTCGCCCGATGCCGCCCAATCGTCGCAGACGACTGGACGCGCATCGGGCGGGGCATCTCGCCGGCGGCCCGCACGCACGCGCGAGAGCTCAGCCTTGCTTCTTTTCAGGCGGCCGTGCAGCGCGGCAGCTTACGCGGCCAGCTTGAGCGCCTGCTCGAAGTCCGCCAACAGATCCTCAATGTCTTCAATGCCCACCGACAAGCGCAGCATGCCATCGGAAATGCCCATCGCCTTGCGCGTTTCGGCGCCCGCCTCGAAGAAGATTGTGGGCGCGACCGGAATGATGAGCGTGCGCGTGTCGCCGAGACCCGTCGCCTTGATCGGCAAGCGCAGTGCGTTGACGACCTCCGCCATGCGCTCTGCGTCGCGCAATTCGAACGACAGCAGCCACGACGCGCCCTTGAACAGCGCCTGCGCGACGCCGTGTTGCGGATGGCTCTCGAGCCCCGGATAGAACACCTTGCCGATCGCTTCGTGGCCCTGCAGGAAACGCGCCAGCGCCAGCGCGTTGTCGCTGCTCTGCTTCACCCGCAAGGCGAGCGTCTCGGCGCCCATCGCGATGGAGTGCGCCTGCTCCGACGACAACGAGGCCCCCATGTCGCGCAAGCCCTTCTTGCGGATCTGCAACAGACCCTGCTCCTTCGCCGGTGCACGCCGGTAGTCGTCCGCAATATTCGGATACGCGCTCCAGTCGAACAGGCCCGTGTCCGTCACCGCCCCGCCGAGCGCGGCGCCATGGCCCGCGATCGTCTTGGTGAGCGAGTTGACGACGAGACTGGCGCCGACCGCTTTCGGCCTGAATAAGGCCGGCGACGTAATGGTGTTGTCGACCACATAGACGATGCCGCGCTCGCGGCACAGCTCGCCGATACCCTGCAAGTCGGGAATCTGCGTGCCCGGATTCGCGATGGTTTCGACGAACACCATCCGCGTATTCGGCTGCAGCGCGTTCTTCACGTTCTCTGCGTCGCCGGCATCGACGGTTGTCACTTCCACGCCCAGCGTGCGCAACGTGCCGAACAGGCTGTTCGTGTTGCCGAAAACGTAGCGGCTCGACACGAGGTGATCGCCCGCACGCAGCAGCGTGAGGAAGATCGCGGTGATCGCAGCCATGCCGGTGCCGAAGCAGATGCTGCCGAGCCCGTCTTCGAGGCTCGTGATCTTGCGCTCGAGCGCGGCGGTGGTGGGCGTGCCCTGGCGCGCGTAGTTGAAACCGCCCTTGCGCGTGCCCTGAAACACGCCGATCAGATCCTCGACGCGCTCAAAGCCATATTGCACGGACGTATGAATCGGTTGGCGCACGCCACCGTGCTCGGTGCCCGTGATCCTGTCGCCGTGCACGATGCTCGTGGTAAAGCCTTGCTTGTCCATCGTTTGTTCGCCCTTGAAGTCGATTACAGCGGCACATTATGGCCGCTAACCCATGGCCGCGCGATCTTCGCCGCCGCTGCGGGTGAACATATTATGCGCTTCGGGCGCCATGCCGCCGTCGGGACACAGGGCACGATCCGCGACGCGCGATTACAATGCCCGGTCGATGAAGTCAGTCGCGTGGCGGACCTCGCGCGGTCTGCTCAAGCTTTTTTACCTATCGCCGTTATCAAGGTGAAAGGTCATATCTTCGCGTCGAATGCATGGAAGTCAGAAATTCAAGGCGGTGGGCGCCGCGCGGCCGTAACAGGTGGATCGTCGCGGCGGCGGCCCTCGTTTCAGCCGCCATCGTCAGAACGCTGCTGCACCCGCTGCTCGGGCCGGTCATGCCGGGCGCATCGTTTCTCATTGCTGCCGTGCTGGTCGAATACTACTGCGGCCTCGCGCCCGCAATAGGCGTGATGCTGCTCGGGTTGTGCCTCGCCGACTATCTTTTCGTGCCGCCCTATGGACACATCGACGTGATCGACGCGTCCGACATCCGCCTGCTGATCTCGTATCCGCTCATTACTATCCTCGTCATCACGCTCGTCGAGCGCCTGAGGCGCGCGCAGTACCGCGCGGAACTGCTCGGCGCCGTGGCGCAATCGCGCTATGAAATGCTGCTGCGCCATGACAACGAGCGGCTGCTGGCGCGCCGCGCGACGGATGAAATGCATCGCATGCTGCATCACATCGCCCAGTATCAGCGCACGCTCATCCTCATCAAGGCGCTCGATCCCGCCAACAGCCTGCCGCCGGGCAGCTTCGTCGCGGCCGGGGCCACCGCCATGCCCGACGGATCGACAGGCGACGCGTCGTTGCATGCCGGCATCGCGTATTGCACGAAGCACGCGCAAGTGCACCAGGAGGACCTGGCCCGCGTCAGCGGCCATCTCACGCCCGGGCACCACCGCATGCGCTTCCTGTCCGGCGGCCGCGACGACTGGCGGCCGGTGGAATGCGTGTGCGAGCGCTTCATCACGTCCTCCGGCGAATTCCTGATTCTGCGAGCGGAGGACTGACATGAGCGCCTCCCCTCTTTCGAGCATGGAAACCGGCGATCACGCCGTCCTGCTGCTGCACGGTCTGTCGAGCTCGCCGCTGGAGCTGCGCTTTCTCGCCCGCCTTCTCGCGGACGAGGGCTTCGTCACTCATACGCCCGAGTTGCCCGGCTACAGCGCAGGCGCCGGACATCAGCCGATGGAGCAGTGGATCAGCGCCGCCGTCGCCGAGTTCGACAAGCTCGCCGCGCGCCACCGCCATGTCTCCGTCTGCGGTCTCTCGATGGGCGCCACCCTCGCCGCCGCGCTCGCGCACGAACGGCCGGCCGCACGCGCCTTGCTGCTGCTGTCGATCACATTGAGCTACGACGGCTGGGCGATCCCGTGGTACCGCTTTCTGCTGGACTACGTCTATTACACGCCGATGCGCTCCCGTTACCGCTACCGCGAGCACGAACCGTACGGCCTGCGCAACGAAGCGTTGCGTTCCAAGATCGCGCGCGCGATGCAGAAGAACGACATCAGCGAAGTCGGACCCGCGTCGATCAGCATGCCGGCGCTGCACGAGGCCGGCCGGCTGGCGGGCTGGGTGCGCAAGAAGCTGAAGGGCGTCCGGACGGACTGCCTGATTCTCCATGCCATCGACGACGAGACCTCGAGTCCGCACAATGCGCGATTCGTCGGCACGCACATCGGGGCTTCTTTTCTGCGAACCATCTGGCTTGACGACTCCTATCACATGATCACGTCCGACAACGAGCGCGAAGTCGTCGCGCGCGAATGTGCGCTTTTTCTGCGGGAAAGCGTGGCGGCCACCGTCTCCAGCACGACACCCACGCCGGTGATCTCGCGCGCGCTTGCGCGCCGCCTGCGGCAACTGGCGACCGTAGCGAGGAAAGAATGAAGCGTGCATTCATCATGAGCACGTTGGGCGCCTTCGCGGTAACGGGCGCGGCGAGCGCGGCGAGCGCGGCGCAGGCCGCTGAGACTCAGGCGGCAAGCGACTGGAAAATATCGGTCGGGCCTGGCTTGTATGTGTTTCCGAAATATCCCGGTTCGTCGCAGGTTCAGGTGCTGCCCTTTCCGGTCCAGGACATTTCGTGGAAGGACCGCGTGTTCTCGCAAGGCCCGGATGTTCTCGGCGTGAATGCGCTGCTCGGCGAGAACTACCACGTCGGGGCATCGCTCAGCTTCGATTTCCAGTCGCGCAGCGCATCGCACGACGCACGCCTGCGAGGCTTGCCCGACGTGCATTACGGACCGAAGCTGCGTCTTTTCGCCGACTACACCTGGTGGGCCTTCACGGGTTCGGCGGCGGTGTACCAGGACATCGCAGGAACAGGGCAAGGGCTGACCGCCATGGCGGACCTCTTCGTGTCCGCGCCGCTCGGCAACCTGCTGCTGTCCGTGGGGCCGGGCGTGACGTGGGCCAACGCCACCTACACGCGGACTTTTTTCGGCGTCAACGCTCAGGAAAGCGCCGCCTCGGGCCTGCCTCAATATGCGACGGGCTCCGGCGTGCGGGACGTGCATTTCAACGTGAACGCCACCTACAAGTTCAACTCGCATTGGTCGGCGAACGCCGCCGCCGTGATCGGACGGCTGGAAAAGAGCGCCGCCGGCAGCCCGATCACGCAGCGCCGGCTGGATCTGAACGGCATGGCGTCGGTTTTGTACCGGTTCTAGTGAGCACAAGTCGAACCGGGTACTTCACAATGGCCGCGTCCGGATAGGTCATGCAAAATGCCCGCATCCAGAATGGGGAGAGTGACCCGTGGGCATCAACTTTGATCTGAACGACCTGCAGGCGTTTCGCGCGGTAGTGGAGCTCGGGAGCTTCCGCAAGGCCGCCGAGGCGGTCAGTATCTCGCAGCCGGCTTTGAGCCGCCGCATCGAAAAGCTCGAGGAAGCACTCGGCGTGCGTCTTTTCGAGCGCACCACGCGCAGCGTGACGCTCACCACTGTCGGCCGCGTATTCGCGCCAAGCGCGGAACAACTGCTCGACGATCTCGACGTCGCGCTGCTCGGCATCCGCGATGTTTCGTCGAGCCGTCTGGGTCATGTGACCATCGCCTGCGTGCCGTCGGTGGCCTATTACTTTTTGCCGGGCGCGATTGCGAGCTACCATCGCCGGTTTCCGCGTATCCGCGTCAAGCTGCTGGATTCGAGCGCGAACGAGGTGCTGGGCGCCGTCATCAGCGGCGAAGCGGATTTCGGCGTGAGTTTCATGGGCAGCCAGGAGCCCGAGGTCGAGTTCAAGCTGCTGCTGCAGGAGCGCTTCGTTGCGGCTTGCCGTCGCGACCACCCGCTCGCGCGCAAGAAGCGCGTGACGTGGAACGAGCTTTATGAGCACGACTACGTTTCGGTCGACAAGACTTCGGGCAACCGCCTGCTGCTCGACCAGGCGCTGTCGTCCGTCGCGCCACGTGCGCCGAGCGTCTGCGAAACGCGCCATGTCACGACCCTGCTCGGCCTGATCGAGGCGGGGCTCGGCGTTGCCGCGGTGCCGTCGATGGCGATGCCCGGACGCGATCATCCCATCCTCACCAGTGTGCCGCTCGTCGAACCGGTGGTGAAACGGCGGGTGGGTATCGTGAGGCGCCGCGGGCGGCCACTCACGCCGGCCGCGCAGGAGTTTCACAAAACCATTCTCGACATGCGGCGCAGCGGCGTTGCAAGCAACGATGCTTCCGGCGAAACATCTGCACCGGCACGGCAGACGGGCAGGAAGACCGCCCTGTGAACCTCGCACGATCCCTTCGCTCCCTGTATGTGCAAGTACTGCTGGGCATGGTAGCCGGCATCGCGCTCGGCCACTTCCTGCCGCACGCGGGCGCGCTGCTCAAACCGCTGAGCGACGCATTCGTCGGCCTCGTGAGGATGATGATTGCGCCGATCGTCTTCTGCACGATCGTCTCGGGCATCACGTCGCTGGCGAGCAGCAAGGCGATCGGGCGCACCATCTTTCAGGCGCTCGCGCTCTTCTATTTGCTGACCGCCGTGGCGCTCGTGCTCGGGCTCGTCACCGCGTTCGTGCTGCAACCCGGCGCGGGCCTGCATATCGACGCGCACCGTCTTGACGCAAGCATCCTCGCGCAATACGGGAAGCACGCGGAGCCTCGCGGTCTTGTCGCGTTTGCGCTGGGGGTCATCCCCGAAACGATGCTCGGCGCCTTCGACAAGGGCGAGGTGCTGCCCGTGCTGCTGCTCTCGCTGCTGTTCGGCTTCGCGCTGAATCGGTATCCGAAGGCGGGAACGCCGGTACTCGCGCTCGTCGACGGTATCGCGCAAAGCCTCTTTCGCATCCTCACGATGATCATGCGGCTCGCGCCGCTCGGCGCATTCGGCGCCATGGCGTTCACGGTGGGGCGCTTCGGCATTCGCTCGGTCGGCTCGCTGGGCATGCTGGCGGTGTCGCTCTACGTCGCCTGCCTGCTGTTTATCGCGCTCGTGCTTGCGCCGCTCGCGCGGCTGCACGGTTTCGCGCTGTGGCGGCTGTTGCGCTACCTGCGCGAGGAACTGTTGATCGTGCTCGCCACATCGTCGACGGAGCCCGTGCTGCCGCGCCTGATCGCGAGACTGGAGGCGCTCGGCTGCGACAAGGGCGTCGTGGGTCTGGTGCTGCCCGCCGGCTATTCGTTCAATCTCGACGGCACCGCGATCTATCTGACGCTTGCCTCCGTTTTCATTGCCCAGGCGTGCGACGTGCCGCTTTCAGCCACGCAGATCGCGACGATGCTCGCGGTCATGCTGCTCACGTCGAAGGGCGCGGCCGGCGTGTCGGGCAGCGGGCTCGTCGCCCTCGTCGCGACGCTGACGGTGATGCCCGATTTGCCCGTCGCCGGGGTGGCGCTGCTGGTGGGCATCGACCGCTTCATGTCCGAGGCGCGCGCGCTGACGAGCGTGATCAGCAACGCCTGCGCGGTGATCTTCGTTTCGATGTGGGAAGGCGCCTGCGACCGTCGGCGTCTGGCACAGCGGCTCGGGGCGGCCGCGCCGGGCGGCGCGGATGGTGAAGACGGCGCAGGGAACCCAGCGGGACATACTTCGGAGACCTGACAGCAAGGCCGCAAGGAAGGCCGCCCAAGGAGGGCCACTATAGGGCAGCCCTCCCTTGCACTTCACGTCAATGCGCGGAAACCGAATCCAGCCCCGTGGATTGCACTGCGGCCTGTACGCCAGGCGAAGCGAGATAGTCGAGCAGCGCTTTCGCTTCCTGCGGATGCTGGGCGCCGACGGGAATGCCGGCGGCAAACCGCGTCACCGACTGCAGCGACTCCGGAATCTTGCCGACAAACGTCGCACCCTTCACCGGCAACAACTCGCTCACCTGCTGGAAGCCGATTTCGTAGTCGCCGTTCGCAACGACCGAGGCGACCGGAATGCGCGGAATCATCTTCGCCTTCGACTTGACCTGATCCTCGATGCCGAGCTTTTTGAACAGCTCGCGCTCAATGTAGACACCGCTCGCGCTGTCCGAGTAGGCGATCGACTTCGCGTGCAGGAGCACCTGCCGGAGGCCTTCCGCCGAGCTGATATCGGGCTTCGGCGCCCCTTCGCGCACGACCATGCCGATGCGCGAATCGGCCAGCTCGACGCGCGAGCCGGGCATGACCTTGCCCTTCTGGATCAGATCGTCCAATGCATAACCCACCATGATGACGGCGTCCGCGGGCTCGCCGCGCTCGAGCCGGTTGGGAATCGCTTCGGGCGATTTGCCCATCGACGGACCGAGCGCGGTGTCGAGCGTGTTGCCCGTTTCGGAGGCGAACTTCGGGCCGAGCACTTTATACGCCGCGGTAAAGCCGCCGGAACTCATGACGTGCAGGTCGGCGGCCTGCACATTCGCTGCAACAAACGAGGTGGCAAGCCAGGCTGCGGCGGCGACTTTCAGAAGCAGATGTCTCATGATTGGAGTCGTGTGTGATGGTGTGTTCAGATTCGTGCGAAGCGCCACGCGCATCAGTGCGCCGGCGTCAGCGTCGCCGCGCGGCGGCGATACAGCGCGAAGGTCGCGAGAAGGGCGCACGCGGCGGCAAAGCTCATCCAGTAGCCGGGCGCGGCCTTGTCGCCGGTCATGTGAATGAGCGCCGTCGAGATCGCCGGCGTGAAGCCGCCGAATACGGCCGTCGCGAGGCTGTAGGCGAGCGAGAAGCCCGCGACGCGTACCTGCACCGGCATCACTTCCGTCAGCGCGACGACCATCGCGCCGTTATACATGCCGTACATGAACGAGAGCCACAGCAGCACGAGCAGCATATTGATGAAGCTCGGCGCATGCGCAAGCAGCGAGAGCGCCGGATACGCGGTCGCAATGGCGAGCACCGTCATGCCGACGAGCAGCGGCCGGCGGCCGATCTTGTCCGAGATGGCCCCGCCGATGGGCAGCCACACGAAGTTCGACACCGCGACACACAGCGTGACGAGCAGACTGTCGGCCGTGCTCAGATGCAAGACCGTCTTGCCGAAGGTCGGCGCGTAGACCGTGATGAGGTAGAAGCTCGCGGTCGTCATCGCCACCAGCATCATGCCGGCGATCACCACGGACCAGTTTTGCGCCAGCGTGCGGAACACTTCCTTCATGCTCGGACGATGCTGGCGCGCCTTGAACTCCTGCGTTTCCTGCAGATTGCGGCGCAGCAGGAAAATGAACGGCACGATCATGCAGCCGACGAAGAACGGCACCCGCCATCCCCACGCCGCAATGGCCGTGGCATTCAGCGACTGATTCAGCGCGAAGCCGAGGGCTGCGGCCACGACAATGGCCACTTGCTGGCTCGCGGACTGCCAGCTCGTGAAGAAGCCCTTGCGGCCGGGCGTCGCCATCTCGGCGAGATATACCGAAACGCCGCCCAGCTCCGCGCCTGCCGAGAAGCCCTGCAGCAGCCGGCCGACCAGCACCAGCGCGGGCGCGAGAAGGCCGATTGTCGAGTAGCCCGGCACGAACGCAATGAGAATGGTGCCGCTCGCCATGATGGACAGCGTGACGATCAGGCCTTTGCGGCGGCCCACGTCGTCGATATACGCGCCGAGCACGATCGCGCCCAACGGCCGCATCAGGAAACCCGCGCCGAAGACCGCGAACGTCATCATCAACGAGGCGAATTCGCTGGCAGCCGGGAAAAAGACGTTGGCAATCTGCGTCGCGTAAAAGCCGAACAGGAAGAAGTCGAACTGCTCGAGAAAATTCCCGGCCGTGACGCGGAAGACCGCCGCGGCCTTGGACTGGCCCGGGGCAAGGGTAGAGGGGGAGGGGTGCATCGATGTGTCTCCTGAAATCCTGCAACATGCGGTGGTCCGCACTTTGCCGTTTGACGCATAGTGGCCCCTCGCCAGTCAAACGGGAATTGCAATTTTTTGAACGATTGATGTCGTACGGTTATCAATCGGCGCCGCGCGCGCCCCGATACTGCTCGACGAAACTGACGATCGCCTGAGACCGGTAATGCTTCGCCAACTGGCACAGGTGGTCGGCGAAAGGACGATAGCGTTCGTCGAGCTCGGTCAGGTGCTCGGTGTGCTGGACGATGGCGCGCATGTCGCCGAGCCGCGCGAGGTAGTGCAGCGCCTCCATCTCTTCATGGGGCGGCACGATGAAGTTGTCCGTGGAGGAACCCGTGATTCGTATAGCCGGTTCGCGCGCCTCGGGCGGCGTGTCGTCGCTCCATTCGAGGTTCAGGAGCACCGCGATCTGCGAGAGCAGCACGCTCAGATCAACCGGTTTGGACAGCATGGCGTTCGCACCGGCGGCGAGGCTTTTCGCGGCATCGCTGCCCGAGGCGCCCGCGGAGACCGCGACGATGGGCAGGCGCGCGAACTCCGGCATGGCGCGCAGGCGCCGCGTCGCTTCCAGCCCGTCCATGCCGGGCATGACGACATCCATGAGGATGAGCGACGGACGCAGCGCCTCTGCTTTCTGCAACGCCTCCAGTCCGTTGCCCGCTTCCGCCATCTCGAAGCCGAGCGGCGCGAGCATATCGACCATCACGGCACGATTCGCCGCGACGTCATCGACGACAAGGATCGTCTTGCGCGGCCCGTGGTAGCCGCTTGCCGTCCATTCGAGCGGCACGTCGGCGGCCTCGCGCGCCACCGCCGGGACATCCAGTTCGAACCGGAAGATGCTCCCCCCACCGCGGCGGCTCTCGACCTGAATCTCGCCGCCCATCAGGCGCACGAGCTGCCGGCTGATGGCAAGCCCGAGCCCCGTGCCGCCCACGCGGTGCCGCGCGTCGCTCACCTGCTCGAAAGGCCGGAAAATCGTCTCCCGATGCGCTTCCTCGATGCCGATTCCAGTGTCCTGCACTTCGAAACGCAGCCGCGTGGGCGGCGTCCAGTCGACGTGCAGACGCACGCTGCCCGTCTCGGTAAATTTAATTGCATTGGAGAGCAGGTTGAGCAGCACCTGGCGTAGCCGCTTTTCGTCGACGCGCACGGCCGCGGGCAACCCGGGCGCCATGTCGCACGAGAAGGCGAGGCCCTTTTCCGTCGCCTTCAGGCGGATGGTCCCGGCGATAAAGTAGATGAAGCGCTCGAGCAGCACATCGGAAAGATAGAGGTCCACCTTGCCGGCCTCGATTTTCGCCATGTCGAGAATATCGTTGATGATCGCCAGCAGATGTTCGCCGCTGCGCTGGATCACCGCTATTCCGTCCGCCTGGCGCTGCTCCAGGTTCTTGTCGCGCCTGAGTATTTGCGCGTAGCCGAGAATCCCGTTCAACGGCGTGCGCAGCTCGTGGCTCATGTGCGCGAGAAAATCGCTCTTGGCCCGGTTCGCCGCATCGGCGTGTTCCTTCGCGACGGCAAGCTCGGCGGTGCGCTCGCGGATCATGTCTTCGAGGTGCTCGCGATAGCGCCGCAGTTCATCTTCGGCACGCCTTTGCTCGGTAATGTCGCGTGAAATGCCGAGCAGGAACTGCGGCTCGCCGCGCACGTCGACGATCGGAATCTTCATGGTGTGCAAAAGGCGCACGCCATAACGGGTGTGCACCGGCTCGTCCGGCACGTCCACCAGTTGCTGCGACTTCAGCACGTCGCGATCCTTCAGCGCATAGAACTCGGCCTCGCTCGGCGGAAACAGATCGTGGACGGACTTGCCGATGAGTTCCTCGCGCCGGTAGCCGAGCAGCTGCTCGCCCGCCTTGTTAAAGCGGACGAAGCGCAGCGTCGCCGCGTCTTTCACGAAGATGGTGTCCGGAATGTTCTCGATGATGCTGTCGAGAAAGTGTTCGCTCGCACGTGCGGCCTCTTCCGCGTGCTGCCGCTCGACGATCTCGGCGGTGAGGCCCGCGAGCGCCGTGCTCAGCTCCGCCGTGCGCTGCGTGACGCGCGCCTCCAGTTCGGCGTTGAGTTCCTTCAGTGCCTGCTCGGCCTGCCTGCGCTGGCGCCGGTCTTCGAGAAACTGTTCGACCGCGCGCGCCATGTCGGCAATCTCGTCGCCGCCGCGCACGGGCACCCCGGCTTGCGCGCTGTCGACGTCACCGTGCCGCAGGAAGTGACTGACGCGCCGCAGCCGTCCAACCACATGGCGGCCGAGAAAGGCATGAGCGATCAGCCAGGCGAGCAGCAGGCTCACCGCCACTTCGCCGGTCACCCATTTTCGGGTGCGGTCGGCATTGTCGGCGAGGTCCTGCACCGCCTGACGATAGTCGCGCGTGAAGTAATCCGCCTGCTGGCGCGCCGCGGCGGCGAGCGCGTCGGCCTGGCGACGCAGATCGTCCTCGAGGCTTCCCGACGCCGATGACCCGCGAGCCTCGGGCGCGGCCCCCGGCGTGCTTCCCGCGCGCAGCGCCGTCTCGCGGACCTGCGCCTCGATATTGACCGTGTTGCGAAAGCGCTGGCTGGAGCGATGCAACGCGAGCGCGTCGACACTCACGCCTTCGCTCGTCGTTGCGGCGGCGAGCCGGTCCACCAGGCGGTCGAAAGTGGCGAGCTCCTCGATCACATGCCGATGCGTTTCGCGCACCACGTCCACGGTCTCGCCACTGGACAACTGCAACGCGAGGCGTTCGATCATCAGCGTGAGCTGCGCCAGGTTGTGCGCATCCTCCTGGCGCGCGAGCCGCTCTTCGGCCAATTGGCGGACGGCGTGGGCCGAGCTTCCCAGCGAATAAAGCGTAGTCGCGCCGACCGCGACCACCAGCGCGGCGAGGCAGGAAACCACCAGCGCAAACTGCGCGGTAAGCGACTGTGGAAGCGGAAGTTTCACGGGCGTTGCCAGATGTGGCGATAGATGTCGCGATAGCCGTTGGCCGGGTCATAGATCAGACGATCGCCGCCGTCCGCGGTAATGTTCTCCGCGGTCACGAGATGCACGGGCACCACATAACCCGTCACGCCGCCGCCGGCAAGGAGCCGGTTCATCTCGTCGACCAGTTGCCAGCCGTGCAGATTGAGCGGCTCGGCGACCGTGCCGGTCTGGAAGGTGCCCGTGCGGATCCGCAGGAAGGCGGACTCGCTGCCGTCGCCGGCCGACAGCATCGCCATGCCCGCGTTCGGCATGCCCGCCTGGGTCAGTACCGGCGCGGCGTAGTCGAAATAGATGTCGTTGACGGCGAGCGCGTAGGTCCAGCGCTTGCCGTGCTGCGCGAGCAAGGCGCGGGTGGTGGCCGGCATCAGCTCCTGGCTGCGCGAAATCGGCACGTCGCGCATATCGAGCAGTGTGCAGCCGCTGCACTCGCGCACGACGGCGGCCATTTCGTCCGCCTTGGCTTGCGCGATCCGGAAGTTGGAGTCGGTGAAGATGACGACGCCGGCATGTCCGCCCGACTGGACGATCGCCGCCAGCGCGGTCACGCGCGCGACTTCGACGGGATCCGTCGCCACGTTCATCGCGAGAGGGGTGCCGGGCACGGGTCCGGCCTGGGCCGCCACATGCCAGCCGACAACCGGAATGTTGCGCTCGGCAAACGGACGCAGGCCGGGCAACAGGGCGCGCGCGTCGCTGCCCACGAGGATCATGCCGTCCGGGCGGCTGGCGAGTGCATTCGCCAGCATCTTGAGGCGCAGGTCGGGCGTGCCGGCGGAGTCGAAAATCTTGACGCCCCAGCCGATCACTTTGGCCGCCTCGAGCACTCCGTCGACCACACCGACAATGCCGCCGTTGCGCAGGTCCTCGGCGACGACGGCAATATGCTTGCCGGCCTGCGCGCGCGGCCCGTCGCGCGGTCCGTTCCAGGGCGCCCCCGGTTGCGCCGCCGCATTGACGACGCGCTTAGCCTCGGCCAGGAAGTCGGTCGTGGCGACGGTGCTGGCGGGCACGGCGGCAGTCGGCATACCCTGCGCCGCAGCAACCGACAGCAGACACGCGCACTCCCATGCCAGAAGCCAGCCCCTCATGCCGTTCCCCCAGGGCCTCGCCGGGGTTCAATGACCGCCATTGACGATGTACCCAAATGCCGCGCGCAGGTGGATCCTGCGCATTTGATAGTACACCGCTATGCCTGCGTCGTAATGTCAGGCTTCCCACGCTTTGGCGACGACGCCGCGCCGCATTCGCCGGCCGCGCGGCGCCTGTTTCCCGCGCGCCGGGCGCTACATGCCGATGCTCGCCCCATCGCTGGAACTGGTGCCGGTGCCGGTGCCGGAGCCCGCGCTCGTGCCTGTGCCGGCACTCGATGTCGCGTTCAGATCGATTCTTCCATATACGCCGTTGGCTTCGTCGTTCGGGCCCGCCGCGAAGAAGAGCGTGCTGGAAGGCTGGCTGTCAAGATCATTGCCGAACGCAATGCCCCATAGGCCGTGTTCCACAATCGGGCTGCCGTTCGATCCATTGAGCCGTCCCATCGACTGTCCGCTCGTCGCATTGAACGCGTTGATCGTGCCGTCGCCGAAATTGCCGATCAGGACCGCACCGCTCAGCGAGCCAAAGTTAGCGGGCGCCACCGCCATGCCCCAAGGCGCGTTAAGCGGGCCGCCGATCGCGAAGTGCTGCTTGAGGTTGCCCGCGCTGTCGTAGACGTCGACCATGCCGAGGCCCGCGCCCGCGACGTCATCGTGTTTGGCGGCGTCCTGCTTCGCGTACGTGACGAACAGATTCTGGCCGATCGCCTGAATGCCGAACGGCGCGAAGCCGGCGGGAATCGCCGGATCCGTGAAAGCGCCCGGCATGGCGACCTTGGCAAACGATGTATTGAAGACGTCGATCTTGTTGTTATGGAAGTCCGTCGCGTAGAGGAAGTTGCCGTTGTTCATGGTAGCGATGGCGAGACCTTTGTAGACCGCGCCGCCCGCCCCATCGTCATACATGACGAACGCATTGGTCGGGCCGACGGCGGGCGCCCACGCGGTCAGGGTGCCGCCTTCGCCCGCGAAGATGAACGCTGCGAGTCCCGACTTGCCGTTTTCCGTGACCACGAAGCTTTGTGTGCCGTTGAAGACAATGCCCGTCGGCGATGCCGGACCGTTCCTGCCGTCGGGTATCGTGACGACGAGCGATTGCGGCACGCCATTGCCGTCATAGAGCGTCGCGACGTTGGTGCCGTTGTCCGCCACCCAGGCAAAACCTTTTGGATTGAAAGCGACGCCCCAGGGGTTTTTCAGATTTGCGTCGGTGTGGGCAGCGGGCACGGCGCCGTCGGAGACGAGGGCCGTCGCGGTGAACGTCGACTGGATCGGCGAGTTGACGCTGTTCGAACCGGAACCGCCACCGCACGACACCAGCGCCGCGATGGCTGCGACGCCGAATACATCAAGTAGAGACTTCATGACCGCACTCCTCGTTCTGCCACAGAAGCTGACGGTCAATGAACGAGGGGCGCAGGAAGTTTATTCCGGTGAAAAAGGGCTTATTTCGCGGGCTATCGTGTGCGGCATCGCGTGCCTGAGCGCGCGAGCAGTCAAGCGGCACACCTTGTGCAATCCTCACGAATTGCGAACAAGGCGTGTCGCCCGATGGTATGGCGCGGCGCTGCCGCGGCCGCTCACTGTGCAGTCGAAGCAGCGGTGTCCGATGCGCCCTTGGCATGCGCGCCGTTTTGCGGCATGCGTGTCGGCGCAGCATGTTTGGACTTGCCGCTTTTCATCGTGGATGTAGAGCCACTCGTGCCGCCCATGTTGGGCGCACTCATGCCTGCACCGCCCTGCCCCGCGCCGTTCGCTCCGTTCACGCCGGCTCCGCCCGCGCCGACGCTCGTGCCGCCGCTGCCGCTACCACCGCCGCCGCTGGAACCGCCGCCGCCCGCACCCTGCGCGAACGCCGTGCCGACCAACGCCAGTGCACATGCAGAAGCCAGCACTGCTTTCTTTACCCTCTTCATCGTTGCCTCCCTCGATAAGACAAACGCCGGCCATGCTGTGCGCAGGCCGGCGTTCGTGATGAACAACTCAGATATCTCCCGGCGGCACATCTGCCACGCCGCGCGTCGTCGACCAGTACGGGTCGCGGTTGTAGTACTGATGGAGCGTCGTGCCCCACGACGCATCGGCCATGGAAGGCCAGTGGTCCTTGTCGAAGCCGGGGTCGTCCTTGATGCGCTGGGCGTCGATGCTCACGCGGAAACACTTGGCGTCGGTGTCGAGCGTAAGCGCATTCCACGGTATGGCGTGCAGGTTCGCGCCCATGCCGAGAAAGCCGCCTTCGGACAGCACCGCATAGGCGATCCTGCCGCTGCGCACGTCGAGCATGATGTCCGAAATCTTGCCGACGTCTTCTCCGTCCGCTGAAATGACCTGGGTGTCGTCGAGCGTCGCCGCGGCCATGACTTCCGGTCCGGGGCCTTCTCCGGTGCCCGTGCCGACGATGTCCGCACCGCCGGTGCCCGACGCAGTGCCTTGCGGGTTCAATATACTCATGATGTCCTCCACATGTACTTGTGTGGAGGTTGATCCGCAACGACTATGCCCGCCGTTCAGACACGGCACTCCGTGGCGCGGCGTGCGAAAGCGCCGGGCGACAGCGCGCAGACCGCGTAAGGATTGCTCACGATCCGAACGACTCTGCGCGACCTGTTAAGGCATCCGGCTCGTATCGGTCCGGTCCGCCGCGCTACAGCGCAACGCTTTCGAGCCGTGCCGCGAGAAACTCCACGAACAGGCGCGTGCGCGCCGGCAGGCGCCGCGTGGGCAGCCAGAGCGCCTGCAACGGCAGCGGCGACAGTTCGTAGTCGGTCAGGATGAGTTCCACGCGGCGCTGCTGTACGAGCTCGCCGATCTGCCAGTACGCCGCCCGGCCAATGCCGAGACCGCTCGCGACCGCATCGTTGATGGCAGCCGTGCTGTTGCTTTCGAAGCGCCCGTGCACCTGCACCGCTTCCTCCACGCCGCGTTTGCTGCGGTAGCGCCACAGCGACGCCTCCGGCAAAGCCGAGCGCACCACGCAATCGTGCTGCTTCAGATCCGCCGGCCGCAGCGGACGCCCGCGCGCCTCCAGATAAGCCGGCGAGGCGAACGTCACGCGGCGAATCGTGCCGAGCCGCCGCGCAATCAGATTCGAGTCGGGCGTCTCGCCAATACGAATGGTGACGTCGGCGCCGCTCACCGCCGGGTCGTCGTACTCCTCCGACAAATCAAGCGACGCCGTGAGTTGCGGATAGCGCGCAAGAAACGCCGCGAGGAGCGGCGCGAGATAACGCGGACCGAAGAGCGTCGGACCGCAAATGCGCAGGCGCCCCGTCACCGTCGTCGCATACTCGGCGAGTTCGGCGCGCGCCATGGCCAGATCGGCGAGTACCTGCTTGATGCGCGTGTAGAACTGCTCGCCCGCCGTGGTCAGCCGGCACTGCCGCGTGGTGCGCGCGACGAGCAGGGTTCCCGCCTCGCGCTCCAGCACCTGCAGCGAACGGCTCACCGCCTGCAGCGATCGGTCGAGCCGCCGCGCCGCCGCGGTCAAATTGCCTTCTTCGGCAATCGCGACAAAAACTTCCAGGTCACGCAGCGATCCATTATCCATTTTTCCGGGAGAAAGAGTCATTTTTCGCCCCGATTATCTATCAGACAGGCGCGAGTAGGATACGGAACATCGTCCTCACGGAGCACCCGCGCATGTCACCACACGATTCGGGCAGCGCCGCCGCTGCCAGGCCTGCCACGGTCGCCGCGCGCCCTTATGCGATCGCCGTCGGCATCGCGGTACTCGGTCTGTACGCGTCGCAGGCGCTCGTGAACGATCTCGCCACGTCGGTCGGACTCGGCGCGTGGGCCAACCTCGTGACGATGCTCACGCTGACCGGCTATGCCGCCGGTCTGCTGCTCCTCGTGCCGCTCGTCGACCTGTGGCCGAACCGGCGGCTCATCATGGGCACGCTCGGCGCGCAGGTGATGTCGCTCGCGGTGCTCGCGGCGGCGCGCGAGCCGGTGGTCTTCCTCGCTGCGTCGTTTTGCGTCGGGCTGACATCGAGCGCGATCCAGATGCTCGTGCCGGTCGTGGCATCGCAGGCGCCGGAGGCCGAGCGCGGTCGCGTGGTCGGCGACGTGATGAGCGGGCTCATGCTCGGCGTGCTGCTGTCGCGGCCGGCGGCCAGCCTGATCGCCGGCGCATTCGGATGGCGCAGCTACTATGCAATCGACGCCGCCGCGCTCGCCGCGATGTCGGCGTGGCTGTGGACGCATCTGCCCGAGCGGCGTCCGCTTCACCAGAGTTCGTATGCCGCGCTGCTCGGCTCGCTGCTGCATCTGATCCGCGACGAACCGGTCCTGCGTCGCCGCGCGCTGTATCAAGGCTTGCTGATGGTGTCGTTCAACCTCTTCTGGACGAGCGTCGCGCTCAAGCTCGCGAGTGCGCCGCTGCGCCTCGGCCACGTCGGCATCGGCCTCTTCGCGCTGGCCGGCGCGGGCAGCACCGTCATCGCGCCGGTGGCGGGCCGCCTCGGCGACCGCGGCCTCGACCGGCAAGCCACCCTCGCCTTCCACACTATCGTCGTGCTGGCGGCCGGCATCGCGCTCGTCGGCGGCAGCAACGGCTTGTCGCCTGCGGCGTCGCTCACGCTGCTCGTGGTCGCGGCGCTGCTGCTCGACCTCGGCGTAATCGGCGATCAGGCGATGGGGCGCCGCGCCGTCAATCTGCTCAACCCGCAAGCGCGTGGCCGCGTGAACGGACTCTTCACCGGTTTGTTTTTCGTCGGCAGCGCCATCGGCGCACTGCTCGCGGGGCCGGCGTGGGCGCTCGGCCATTGGGCAGGCATCTGCATCGCCGCCGCCGCATTCGCGCTGGCCGCCAACCTGCTGCATGTCGTGCACACCAGGGCGCCGGCGCGCCCGCCGTGCACGTCGTGCCAATCGCGAACGGCCTCGTCCGCCGCCGAGCCGCGGCCCTGAACACACCTCTTCCAACGTGAGGAAAACCGACCATGGACGCCACCCGCTCCACCTTCCGCTATCCGACTGTCAGCGCCGGAGGCGTCGACATCTTCTATCGCGAGGCCGGCCCGAAAGACGCGCCGACCGTTCTGCTGCTGCACGGCTTTCCGTCGTCTTCGCGGATGTATGAACCGCTCATGCCGTTTCTCTCGCCGGAGTTTCATGTCGTCGCGCCCGACTATCCGGGCTTCGGCAACAGCGAGGCGCCCGCGCCCGAACGCTACGCCTATACGTTCGACAACCTCGCGCGTTCCATCGAACAGTTCACCGACGCGCTCAAGCTCGATCGCTACGTCCTCTTCATGGCCGACTATGGCGGTCCGGTCGGCTTCCGGCTCGCCATGGCGCGGCCCGAACGCGTAATGGGCATCGTGATCCAGAATGCAGTCGCGCATGAAGAAGGACTCGGGCCGCTGTGGGAAACGCGCAAGGCGTTCTGGAAGGACCGCGCGGAGCATGAAGCGAGTCTGTGGGCCAACCTCGCCTCGCCGGCTGCATTGAAACTGCGCCACGTGGGCACGAGTCCCAACCCGCAGCGCTATGATCCGGACAACTGGCGCGACGAGGAACAGTTTCTCGCGCGGCCCGGGCAGGCGGCCATTCAGACAGATCTCTTCTACGATTACCGCACCAATCTGCAGTCGTATCCGCGCTGGCAGGCCTGGCTGCGCGAGCATCGGCCGCCCACGCTCGTGACCTGGGGCAGACACGACCCTTCGTTTACCGTGGCCGGCGCACACGCCTATCAGCGCGACGTTCCGGACGCCGAAGTACATGTGCTGGACGCCGGCCACTTCGCCCTGGAAGAAGCCAGCGACGAGATCGCTGCCTTGACGCTCGATTTTGTGCGGCGCGTGGCGGCGCGGTGAATGCGCGACCGCACACACGAACCTATGCCTATTGAATTGTCCGCCCCGATAAAAAAATTAATGTAGCGCTCGCTTTATTGTCCTTGTCAGATAGCTACCAACGCATGATCCCATGACAGATAAATAACGAACGCCGATGCCCACTGCGTTTACCGATACGGTCCAGCAGAGTTTTACGACGCTCACGCCGACGGCCAAGCGCATCGCCACGTATATGCTCGCGAATCTGGACCGCCTCGGGCTCGAAACCGCGGACCAGATCGCGCAGCAAACCGGCACGAGCGGCATTTCGGTGGGGCGCTTTCTGCGCAGCATCGGCTATCGCAATCTGGACGATCTGAAGCGCGAGTTGCGCGGTAGCCAAACGCGGCCGTGGTTCATTACCGACCGCCTCGACGCGTATCGCAGCGAGCGCGACGCGGGCGGCCCAGAGCGCACGAGCCGGCAACGGGCGGCACGCGCACGGTCTCTGGATCTAGAAGTCGAGGCAGTGCGATACGTCTATCGCCTCGCAGAAAGCGAAGCGTTTGAACGCGTGGCAAAGCGCGTCGCCGCGGCGGACGCCGTGTATATCGTCGGCATTCAATCGACGCGCGGCATTTCGAACGCGTTTTTCAGCTACCTCGAATACTTGCGGCCGCGCGTGTTCTATTCCGATGGCATGTCGGGTTCGTATGTCGATTCATTGAACTCCGAGTTCGCCTCGCCGTATCTGATCGTCACCGACACGCGCGCCTATTCGCGCATCGCGCGCCGCTATTGCGAGGCCGCGGCGCAGCGCGAGCTCGCCTTTGCGCTCGTCACCGATCTTTACTGCCCGTGGGCACGCGACTTCCATTGCGATCTGCTGCAAGTGAAGACCGACGTCGGCCAGTTCTGGGACTCGCTCGCGCCGCTCACCTGTCTCTTCAATCTCCTGCTGACCTCGATCGTGGAGCGCCTCGGCCCGGCCATCGACGAGCGCGTTGCCCGCAATCGCGAACTGCAGCGAGAACTCGACCAATTCGAATTCTGATCGCCATGACCGCTACTTCCCGCCTGGTCCACATCATGCCCGACACGCATCGCGTGGAGATCGACCTCGTTTATGCGACGCCGCGCAACTTCACCGGCAAGCCGATTTATCGCGAAGCACACTGCCTGCTGCTGGAACCCGCGGAATCCGCCTTGCGCAAAGCCGTCGATCTCGCGGACAGCGTCGGCCTGCGCTTGCGCATTTTCGACGCCTACCGGCCGCCGCAAGCGCAACAGGTGCTGTGGGACTTTCTGCCCGACCCGACTTACATCGCCGAACTGGGCCGCGGCTCGAACCATAGCCGGGGCACGGCCGTCGACCTCACGCTGATAGACGGCGACGGCGAACCGCTCGACATGGGCACGGGTTTCGACGAGATGGTGAAGGCATCCGAGCACTTTCACCCTGGCCTGCCGCAAGACGTGCAGCGCAATCGCCTGCTGCTGCTCGGCATCATGCATGCAGCGGGTTTTACGCACATTGCCAGCGAATGGTGGCACTACGAACTACCCGGCTCGCGCGCGCTGCCCGTGATCGACAACAGCGAAAGCGGCCCGTTGAAATTGATGTGATCTGATCCCGATGGGTTCCTGGCTGTCCGTTTGCAGGTTGTCTTCCTTTACATTCGGAGCAAGTATGAATCTGGTTTTGCGCAATGCGCTGGCAGCAGTCGCGGTCGTGTCCGCGCTGACCTTTTCCGTCACGATGACAGGCAGCGCGCTCGCCGCGACGCCGAAAGACATGCTTGTCATTGCCACGACGCTCGACGAATTCTCGACGCTCGATCCCGGCGAAGTCTACGAACTCGTGCCCGAAGAATATGTGGCGAACACCTATGACCGCCTCGTGCGCGTGGACCTGAAAGACCCGTCGAAATTCAACGGCGACGTCGCGCAATCGTGGAGCGTGAGCCCCGACGGACTCACGTTCACCTTCAAGATCCGCTCGGGCCTCAAGTTCCATTCCGGCAATCCGCTCTCAGCCGACGACGTCGCATGGTCGATACAGCGTTGTGTGCTGCTCGACAAAGGCGCCGCCGCCGTGCTGCAAGGCATTGGCCTCACCAAGGACAATGCGCTGCAGAAAGTCCGCAAGATCGACGACTCCACAGTCAGCATTACGACCGATCAGAAATACGCGCCCACGTTCGTGCTGAATGTGCTCGGCGCGTGGCCCGCCTCGGTGCTCGACAAGAAGCTGCTGATGTCGCATCAGAAGGGCAATGACTTCGGCAATGAATGGCTGCGCACGAACGAGGCCGGCTCGGGTGCCTACAAGCTCGTCAAATGGACTGCCAACGACAGCCTGATTCTGCAGAAATACGACGATTACCGCATGCCGCTCGCGATGAAACGCATCGTGCTGCGCCACGTGCCCGAGGCGTCGAGCCAACGCTTGCTACTTGAAAACGGCGACGCCGACGTGGCGCGCAACCTGAGCCCCGACGACCTCGCGGCCTTGACGAAATCGAACAAGGCGCACGTAAACGCCGTTCCGCAAGCCACCTTGCTGTACCTCGGCCTGAACGTCAAGAATCCTAATCTTGCGAAGCCCGAAGTGCAGGAAGCGATGAAGTGGCTGATCGATTACAACGGCATTCAGACGAACGTTGTGAAGACGACCTACAAGGTTCATCAGACGTTCTTGCCTGAAGGCTTTCTCGGCGCACTCAACAGCAACCCCTACCATCAGGACGTCGCCAAGGCGAAAGCGCTGCTGGCCAAGGCGGGTTTGCCCAACGGCTTCAGCGTGACCATGGACGTGCGCAGCGCCTATCCGTACAACGAGATCGCCCAGGCGGTGCAGGCCAATCTGGCGCAAGGCGGCATCAAGGTCGAGATCGTTCCGGGCGACAACAAGCAGACGCTCGCGAAGTATCGCGCGCGTCAGCATGACATCTATATCGGCGAATGGTCCGCCGACTATATCGACCCGCACAGCAACGCGCAGGGCTTCGCGTGGAATCCGGACAACTCCGACAAGTCCTCCTACAAGATGCTCGCATGGCGCAATTCGTGGGACATTCCTGATCTCACGAAAGAGACCAACGCCGCGCTTGCCGAGTCGTCCACCACGAAGCGCGCGGAGCTTTATCAGACGATGCAAAAGGAAATGCTCGCGCGTTCGCCGTTCGTCATCATGTTCCAGCAGGTCTCGCAGGTCGCCATGCCGCCAGGCGTGTCCGGGCTCGAAGTCGGCCCGATCAACGACCTGGTTTCGTATCTGCACGTGAAAAAGCAGTAAGCGTCTCGCGGCGCGCTGACCATGTCGACCATTCCGACTCCTATCGACCGCATTCGCGCAGCGTCCGCGCGCCGCGCAAGCGTGCGCTGGACGCTGCGCGTGCTGCGCTGGGTGCTGACGCTCGCCGTGACCTTCATCGGGCTGCTTGCGGTGACCTTCGTAATCGGTCGCAAGGTGCCGATCGATCCCGTGCTCGCGATACTCGGCGATCGCGCGTCGGCAAGCGCCTATGCGGCCGCGCGCGTGCAGCTCGGTCTCGACAAGCCGCTCGCCGAGCAATTCCTGATCTATGTGAATGCGGTATTGCACGGCGACCTGGGCGTCTCGCTGCTCACGGCCAATCCGGTGCTCGACGACATCCGGCGGGTCTTTCCCGCCACGCTCGAGCTGGCCACGCTGGCGACCATCGGCGGCGTGCTGGTCGGCGTGCCGCTAGGCGTCGTCGCCGCCACGCGCCACAACCGCTGGATCGATCACGTGGCGCGCTTCGTGGGGCTGATCGGCAGTTCCGTGCCTGTGTTCTGGCTCGGTCTGATGGGGCTGTTGCTGTTCTATGCGAAGCTGCATTGGGTGTCGGGGCCCGGCAGGCTGGACCCCGTGTTCGACGGCATGGTGGACTCGCGCACCGGGAGCCTGCTCCTCGATTCGCTGATGGCCGGCGAATGGGAGGTGTTCTTCAATGCGCTCTCGCATATCGCACTGCCCGCCGCGATACTCGGCTATTACTCGGTCGCGTATCTGAGCCGGATGACGCGCTCGTTCATGCTCGATCAGTTGAATCAGGAGTACATCACGACGGCGCGCGCGAAGGGCGTTCCCGAGCGACGCGTGGTGTGGGTGCACGCGTTCGGCAATATCGCTGTGCCGCTGCTGACGGTGATCGCGCTCTCATACAGCTTCCTGCTGGAAGGCTCGGTGCTGACCGAGATCGTGTTCGCGTGGCCGGGCATCGGCTCGTATCTGACGGGCGCGCTGCTCAACGCCGACATGAACGCCGTGCTCGGCAGCACGCTCGTGATCGGCGCCACTTTCATCGCGTTGAATCTGCTGACCGACGCGCTCTATCGCGTGTTCGATCCGCGCGCCCGCTGATGCAACGGAGACTATTCACGTGCGCCCTCCCCTTGAACGTTCGACGCAGGACTGGCCGATGAACGCCCCGCGCCGCACGTGGAAAGCGTGGCTGCTCACGGGCACGCCCGCGTCGCGCAAGCAGGCCGCGCTGGGTCTCGCGTATCGACGCTGGCGCCGGTTCGCGGGCAATCCACTTTCTGTGTTCGGCTTTGCGATTCTGCTGGTGCTGGTGATCGTCGCGGCGATCGGACCGTGGATCGCGCCGCACGACCCGCTGCGTCAGGTGCTGTCGGACCGGCTGCTGCCGCCCGGCTCCGCTTCGCACTGGCTCGGCACCGACCAGCTCGGGCGCGATATTCTCTCGCGCATCATCTACGGTTCGCGGCTTACGCTGTCGATAGCGATACTCGTGGTCGTCGTGGTGGTGCCGATCGGCCTCATGATAGGCACCACCGCGGGCTTCTTCGGCGGCTGGGTCGATAACGTGCTGATGCGCATCACCGACATCGCGCTCGCCTTTCCGAAGATCGTGCTCGCGCTCGCCTTCGCCGCGGCGCTGGGACCGGGCGTGATCAATGCCGTCATCGCCATCTCCATCACCGCGTGGCCCGCGTACGCCCGTCTTGCGCGCGCCGAGACCTTGCGGCTCGTGCAGGCAGACTTCATCCAGGTTGCGCGTCTGCAAGGCGCGTCGAATCTGCGCATTTTGCTGCGCTATGTGATGCCGCTCTGCACGTCGTCGGTGATCGTGCGGGCCACGCTCGACATGGCCGGCATCATTCTGACCGTCGCCGGTCTCGGCTTTCTTGGGCTCGGCGCACAACCGCCGAGTCCCGAATGGGGCTTCATGGTCGCTTCCGGCCGCAACGTGCTGCTCGATTCGTGGTGGGTCGCCACGCTTCCGGGCTTTGCGATTCTGCTCGTGAGTCTCGCGTTCAACCTGCTCGGCGACGGATTGCGCGACGTGTTCGATCCGCGCCATGGAGACTGACATGGACGCTCCGCTGTGTGAAATCGACGATCTGCGCATTGCCTTTCGCGCGCACGACGGCACGCTGAATGAAGCGGTACGCGGCGTGTCGCTGACGCTGAAAAAAGGCGAGCGGCTCGGCATCGTCGGCGAATCGGGGTCGGGCAAATCGCTCACGGGCCGCGCGCTGCTGGGTCTCTTGCCGCCCGCCGCGCATTGCAGCGCCCAAGCGCTCCGCTTCGACGGGCAGGACATGCTCGCCATGCCGGCCGCGCGGCGGCGCCGCTTCTGCGGCTCGCAAATGGGCATGGTTCTGCAGGATCCGAAGTATTCGCTCAACCCGGTCATGACCGTCGAGCAGCAGATGCGCGAAGCGTTCGCGCTGCACGAGCCGAAGCTCGGCCGCCGTGCAATGCGGGCAAAGATCGTGAGTGCGCTCGAGTCGGTGCACATTCGCCAGCCGGAACGCGTTGCGCGCTCGTATCCGCACGAGTTGTCGGGCGGCATGGGGCAACGCGTGATGATCGCGATGATGGTGTCCACCGGCCCGCGCCTCCTGATCGCCGACGAACCGACGAGCGCGCTCGATGTACTGGTCTCGATGCAAGTGCTGGCCGTGCTCGATGAAATGATCGAAAAGCATCAGACGGGCCTCATTTTCATCAGTCACGACCTGCCGCTCGTCATGTCGTTCTGCGACCGCGTGGTGGTGATGTACGCGGGCCGCGTCGTCGAAACCTGTGCCGCGCGCGATCTCGTGAACGCGCAGCATCCGTATACGCGCGGGCTGCTTGCCGCCAATCCGCCGCTCGTCGACCCGCCCGCCGAATTGCCTGTGCTGTCGCGCGACGCCGCGTGGTTCAACGAGCCTGCCGGGCAGCAAGGAGTGCCGCGATGATCCGCGTCGATGCATTGACTGTGCGCTTCAGGACAGCCGCCGGCTCCGTCGATGCAGTGCGCGCCGCCAGCTTTCGGGTCGCGGCGGGCGAGGTCTTCGGCCTCGTGGGCGAATCGGGCTCGGGCAAGTCGACCATTCTTCGCGCGCTGAGCGGACTCGCGCCTGTTTCCGAGGGCTCGGTGCATATCGCCGGCCCGGATCGCGACGCGCGCGCACGCCACGTGCAGATGGTCTTTCAGGACCCCTACGGCTCGCTGCATCCGCGCTTCACGGTCGACCAGACGCTGCGAGAACCGCTCAACATCAACCGGATGGGCGAACAGGAAACGCGCATTCTCAATGCGCTGCGTGAAGTGGGCCTCGATCCGTCATTCCGTTTTCGCTATCCGCATCAACTGTCGGGCGGACAACGGCAGCGGGTCGCCATCGCGCGTGCGTTGATTGTCGAGCCGCGCGTCGTGCTGCTCGACGAACCGACGTCCGCGCTCGACGTTTCCGTGCAAGCCGAGATTCTCAACCTGCTGAAGCGCCTGCACCGCGAACGCAATCTGACCATGATTCTGGTCAGTCACAATCTCGCGGTGGTCGGCTTTCTGTGCTCGCGCGTGGCGATCATGCGCAATGGAGAAATCGTCGAGGAACTGCCTATTGAAAGCGTTCGCGCACAGCAGGTGCAGAGCGACTACTCGCGCAGCCTGTTGCTCGCGACAGGCGGTTATCAGCGCAAGGCGGCGCAAGCGCTCGGCGTGGACGCGTCGCCATGATGGAGCGGCTCTCCAGACGCCGCCGGGAGCGCCCGCACATCGCTACGGCTTGCGCGCCGGCGCACTGTTGTCGGGCGCGCCGCGATTGTAGGGCTGGGTGGGCGGCGGCCGGTTGTCGGTTCCCTGATCCTGGCGCTTCGTATCGTCGCCGGCACTGTTCTTTTTCGCAGGGGCGGCATCGGGCGCCATGCGACGTAAGGTCTGCAACTGCAGCAGTTTCAGGAGGCGGTCGCTCGCCTGCGCTGCGTTCATGCCCGCGAGGCATCCCGCGCAAGCGAGACCTACCGCCACGATGGATAGTCGGATTCGCTTAGCCATGCACGTCTCCCTGCTAGCGCATCCTCGCGGCCCGCATGCACAGCGCCTGCCGGCCGACGATGTGTCGCGTGGACGCGCTCATTCATGATACTGCCGCCACTGCGATGTCGCACGCCACAGGGGGTGTTTGTCCTGATTGCCTCGGTTTACGCTGCTGTGCCGTAATGCGGATGGGTCGCTCGCCGAAGGCGCGGAGCAGGAGCGTTGCCGCTTTCCTGTTGCTGCGCATCGCGACGTTTCCTCTCCGGACACATTTGCTCAATACCCACGTCTATTCACAAGGAGCCCAACCCGCAGTTCATGCGAACAAGAGCCGTGCACCGGCCGCCTCCGCGCCGCAGAGCTTGAACTGCGGGCGAGCCCACCGGCATGCACGCCATAGCAGTGACCTCATGCTTGCCGACAAAGGAAACAACATGCGTTTTGCGAAGACTTTCACCCCTATCGCGGTTGCAGTTGGAGCACTTCTCGCAGTTGCACCACTCGCCTCTCGCGCGGATACGGTTGTAAAAATCGGCTTTGCTGCGCCGCTCACCGGCCCCAACGCCAGTTACGGAAAAGACCTGGAAAACGGCGTCAAGATGGCGCTCGACGACGCCAAGGCGCAAGGCATCAAGATCAACGGTCAGCCCGTGTCGTTCCAGCTCGTTGCCGAAGACGATCAGGCCGACCCGCGCGTCGGCGTGCAGGTCGCGCAAAAGCTGGTGGACGAAGGCGTGTCCGTCGTCGTCGGCCACTTCAACTCCGGCACGACAATTCCCGCTTCGGATCTCTACGAAAAGGCGGGCCTGCCGGTCATCGATCCGGCGGCGACCAATCCGGTCATCAGCAACCGCGGCTACAAGAACGTCTTCATGGTGATCTCGAGCGACGCACAGAACGCGGGCACCGCGGGCGCCTATGCCGTCACCACGACGAAGGCCAAGCGCATCGCCGTGATCGACGATCGCACGGCGTTCGGTCAAGGCGAAGCCGATGAGTTCGTGAAGGCGGTGAAGGCGCACGGCGGCGACATCATCGACCGCGAATACACGACCAATCAGGCGACGGACTTCAAGACGCAGCTCACGAACCTGAAGAGCAAGAACCCCGATCTGATTTTCGTCGGCGCGCTGAATCCGCAGGCGGCAGGCATCATGAAGCAGATGAACCAGCTCGGCCTCAAAGCGCAGTACGTGGGCGGCGGCGGCGTGAAGGACGTCGACTTCATCAAGCTCGCGGGCAATGTCTCGGAAGGCGCAATGGCATGGGAATACGGCCGGCCGCTCGACAGCACGCCCGTCGGCGCGAAGTTCGCCGAGCGCTTCAAGCAGAAGTTCGGCGAGGACGTGCTTTCGTATGCGCCGTTCGGCTACGACGCGGCGTGGACCGCCATCAAGGCGATGCAGGCAGCCAACTCGACGAAACCGGACGACTATCGCGCGAAGCTGCAAGGCATCAGCTTTGACGGCATTACCGGGCATATCGAGTTCAACGCGAACGGCTCGCTGAAGAACGGCTCATCCACCTTGTATCAGGTCAAGAACGGCCAGTGGGTGACGGTCAAGACGGTGAGCGGCCTGTAAGCCAGGCGTCGCGGAGTGACGGCACCGGCGCGGGCAGCGCCTCTCGACAGCATGGGGCCGGTGCCGGACCCGACCGCAGCGATGAATGCGGGCGAGCAGCGCGGCGAACAGCGCGGCGGGGGGCGCCGAGGGCGCTTACCGCCGCGCTTGCGGGCACTCCGTCCGATACCAGAAATCCACTTGCCGCTGCGCCGCCTCCAGATCCGCCGGATAGTAGGGGTCGAAGCGCCACTCCGGGTGGTAGCCCGCCATCTCCAGGGCCGCCAGTTCGCTCATGCTGCGCTCGTGCGTGACGGGCGCCTTGTTTCTGATGTCGGTGAGGTCGCGGCATTGGGTGGGGCTCAGGTGCGTCTGCGCGCCTCGCTGCATGCCGCCGGCAACACAGCCCGCGAGCAATACGATCGACGCCGCCAGAATCGGCGCTACCTTCGTCGCAATCTTCATTTCGTACCTCTTGCCAGGCGGACAGCGAATTGTGCCTCAGGGCTCCTGGGCGCGCGTGGCGCTGCGCAGAATCTCGGCCAGCTTCTCGTTTTCGTCGATGCGAGCCTGCTCGACCGCCTTCTCCACATCGTTGCCCGCACGCTCGGCCCAGCGCTGCCGTTCGCGCGCGAAGATGATCCGCTCATGCACCGCACGGATGGCGCCCCAGACCGCGTCCTCGGCGCTCTGCTCGGTCGCCTCTTCGAGCGTCAATGAGGAAAACGCGTGCCCCGTGTGGCAGCGGTAACGCAATGGCCGCTCGTCGTACATTCGCCAGAGGACGCCGTTGCAACTCGGGCACGTGAGCGCCGAGCGCTCACCGATCTCATCCAGTTGCTCCGGCAAGACCGTCAGGCTTTCGCCGAGCTGTGCCTCGCGGTCAAGATCAGGCCGATTGGTCATGGGATGCTCCTCGCGCGGTGCTGCTCCCTGCACCGCAGCATGAAGAACCTGTGGGAGATCGTCAGGACCCGCGACGGCGTCCGCGCCCGCCGCGGCGAGCGCGCTGCGCGGCATGGAAGGCGCCTCGGAATCGTCGGGGCGCTGCACCACCGCATAGCCACCGCGCGCACGAATGGCGGCGAGACCCGCCGCGCCGTCGTCGAGATCGCCGCTCAGCACGACGCCCACCACACGTTTGCGGTACTCGGCGGCGGCTGAGCGGAACAAGGGGTCCGCCGCCGGACGCGCAAAGTTTTCAGCCGCGGTATCGAGCAGCCGGAATTGGCCGTCGCGCACCACCATGTGTCGATCGGGCGGCGCGATGTAGATTCTGCCTCGCTCCATCCGCTCGCCTTGCTGCGGATGGCTTGCCTTCAGCGGACCCGCGCGCGAGAGAAGTTCCGGCAGTATGCTGTGATGTCGGCCGATGTGCAGCACGATACAAACAGATGCGCCAAGATCGGGAGCAAGGCCTGCCACCAGTTTTCTGAGCACGGCAAGCGCGCCACGCGATGCTCCGATAACTACAATGTCGCGATGAGCCATAAGGCCTCCTTCGTCGTATCGGCGCAATTTCCAGACCTGAACGGGACGGGCGCGGCAGGTTCTGCGAGGGCATGCAACGCGGGAGGCAATCGTGAAGCTATCCGAAGAACTGATCAATTTGCGCCAGGCCGATGTACATATCGCCGAGGCGACGCGCCGGATCGAGCATCAGCAGGCACTGGCCGCGTCGTTGCCGGCGGGTACTGAAAAGGAGCGCGCCGAGGCGCTGCTCACGGCCATGCGGGCGACGCTCGTGCAGTTCGCCCTGCACCGCGAAGCCATCGTCGAGAACATTGCGCGGCTGCGTGGGAGCGGCGACGAGTCTTCCGATAGCGCGCCCTGAGCAAGCGCAGGCCGGGCCAGCGCGCCCGGCCTGCATAACGGAGACGCCAGCCGACCCGGCGCCCGCATCACTTCCCGGTGCGTCGCGCGTCCGGCGTCAGCTGTGCGCGCCGGTTCTCGCCTGCGGCTCGCCCGTCCGGCGTCAGCGCGCCGAGTTCATCCAGCAATTGCTGGAATTCCAGCGGCTTCGCCAGATGAGCGTTGAATCCCGCCTCATGCGCGGCCTGAACCTCGTCGTGCCGGTTCCGCCCTGTCAGCGCAATCGCGTGAACACCGCTGACGGCCGGATCGGACCTGATCTTGCGGATCAGCTCGTAACCGTCCATGTGCGGCATGCCTATGTCGGACACGACCGCGTCGACCGGTTCCTCCGCCAGCATCCGCAGCGCCTCCAGACCGTCGCCGGCGGTCCTGACGCGCGCTCCTTCGAGCTCGAGCAGCGTGGTCAGCGAGGCAGCCGTTTCCGCATCGTCCTCGACCAGCAGGATGTGCAGGCCGGCGATAGTGCGGTGCTTGCCGATGGCGTCGCGCAGCTGCCCGCGCTCGTCTTCTATGGCGGGCAGCCATACCGTCATTCTGGTGCCGTGGCCCGGACCGTCCGACTCCGCCTTGACGTGGCCGCCGTGCATCTCGACAAGCTGCCTCACGAGCGCAAGGCCGATGCCGAGACCGCCGCGACTGCGGCCGCGCGGCGTCTGGCGGAACATATCGAAGATGTAAGGCAGCGTGGCCGGCTCGATGCCCTGGCCGCTGTCGGTGACTTCAAGGCGCAGCATGCGGCCGTCGCGCGACAGACGCACCTCCACGTGTCCGCCGGAATCCGTGAACTTCATGGCGTTGGACAGCAGGTTCCAGAGAATCTGCTCGCAACGGACGGGGTCGGCAAGCGTGATGGCCGGCTCGTCTGCAACCTCGACCTGCATCGTAATGCCGCGGGCGTGCGCGTCTTCCTCGCAGGTGTCAGTGATATCCGCGATCAAAGCCGCCAGATCGACCCGCGAGACTTCGAGCGCGAGCTTGCCGGTCTGGATTCGCGAGAGATCGAGCAGATCGTCGATGATCTGCGCCTGGCTGCGCACCGCGTGCCGGATGGACGCGGCCGCATCCCACACGGCGGGCAGGTGGCGCACTTCCGGCAAGCGCGGAAGCATTTCCGCCTTCACGCCGATCAGATTGAGCGGATGTTTCAACTCGTGCGACAACACGGCGATGAACTCGTCCTTCAACTGGTTCGCGCTCAGCGCCTGCTCGCGCGCCGCCTGCTCGCGGGCGAGCGCTTCGCGGCTCGCGTCCTCCCGCAGTTTGCGCGCCGTCAGATCGCGCAGAATCTTCGCGAAGCCGTTAAATGACGTATCCACAATCGGCGTCACCACACCGCTGCAGAAGATGCGGCGGCCGTCTTTCGTGCGGTGCCAGCGCTCGTCGTCGGCGCGGCCGTCCTTCGCGGCGATGTCGCGCTCCTGCGCGGGCAGCAGCGCCTGGCGGTCGTTGTGCTCGTAGATCAGCTCGATGTTCTGGCCGACCACTTCGCCTTCCGAATAGCCGAAAATCCGTTCCGCGCCCGCGTTCCAGCTCACAATCGTTCCGGCGGAATCCTGAATCACAATCGCGTAGTCTTTGGTCGATTGCGCGACGAGGCGCAGGCGCCGCTCGCCCGCCCGCGCGGCTTCCTCGGCTTCGTGACGGTCGGTGATGTCGATCAGCGTGATCACCGCGCCGTCGATATGATCGTCCGCCGTGCGATACGGCAGGAGCCGCATCAGATACCAGCGGCCGGCCTCGCTCTGAATCTCCCGCTCGGTCAGCCGCAGAGACTGGAACGACTGCCTGACGTCGTCGGCAAGCGTCGGATAGCGCAGCGTATGCGTGATATGGAAGAGCGAGCGCCCGAGGTCGGAGTCGATCAGATTGAAAATGGCTGTGGCGTTCGGCGTAAACCGTTTGACCCTGATTTCCTTGTCCACGAACACCGTGGCAATTTCGCTCGACGCGATGATGTTGTGCAAATCGTCGTTGGCTTTGGCCGTGTCTTCGATCCGTGCCTGCATCTCCGCGTTGGCGGTAGTCAATTCCTCGTTGACCGACTGCAATTCTTCCTTGCTGCTTTCCAGCTCTTCGCTCGTGGAGCGCAGTTCCTCGTTGATCGCCTGCAGTTCTTCGTTCGACGCCTTCAGTTCTTCCACCGACGTCTCGTACTGCTCGATGATCGTGGCCAGCTGTTCGCGGCTGTGCTGCAACTCCTGCTCCAGCTGGGCGAGCACAGGGTCCTGGCCGGTCGCTTCGACCTGTTCTTCGTCGGTCATGTGGCCGGCAACTTCGTCGAATACGATCAGGAGAAACTCCGCATTGGCGACGGCGTCGTGAAACGGCCGCACCGTCATGTTGATCCACGAGACCTGGCCGTCGTGCACCCATTTCACCCGGCGGGCTTCCACGCTCGTGCGCGTTTGCAGCGCCCGGAAAATGGCGGTGCGCAGGTCGAGCCTCAGGTCGGGCAGCACGAGCGTCATGATGTTGCTGGACAACTCGCCGCCGACGTGCCGCAAGAAGCGCCCGGCGTTGTCCGACAGATGCACCACGTTCGATTCACGGTCGATAATCACGCTCGGCGGCGAATACGTTTCGAGCGCGCGCTGATGCAGTTCCGCGTAAGAGAAGTTGCGCTGCGCGGGGCTCGCCGGTTGCCGCGAAAGCGGCAGCGGAACCGCCCGCTCCTCGCTCGCGCCGACGTCGGACTGCAGCAGCGGCGGAAAGCCCATTGCCGGCTTGGCACGATGCGTGACGGCGCGCGCACGGTAAATGCGCCACTTCTTGTCCACGACGACGAAGAGATCGTCGGCCGCGTCAGCCGACTCCGCCGTGCCGAGGAACAGATAGCCGTTCGGGCGCAGCGCGAAGTGGAAGAGTTCGAGAATCTGCCGCTGCACCGCGCGCTCGAGATAGATGAGCACGTTGCGGCACGAAATCAGATCCAGATGCGAAAACGGCGGATCGCGCAGCAGACTGTGGGGCGCGAAGAGAATGCGCTCGCGCACGGCCTTGGTCACGACGTAATGAGCGCCTTCCCGCGTGAAATAGCGTTGCAGCAGCGGCGCCGGCACGTCGCTCGCAATGGCAAGCGGATACGAACCGGTACGCGCGCGGGCAATCGCCGCTTCGTCGATGTCCGTCGCGAAGACCTGAATCGAGCGGCCCGATGCGGCTTTTTCGCGTGCCTGCGCGAGTTGCAGCGAGATCGAGTAAGCCTCCTCGCCGGTCGCGCAGCCCGCGACCCACACTCGCACCTGGCCGTCCGGCGGCTGTTCGGCGAATAGCGAGGCAATCACTTCGCGGCCGAGATATTCGAACGCGTCCGGGTCCCTGAAAAACTGCGTGACGCCGATCAGCATGTCGCCGAGCAGTGCATGCGCCTCGTCGGGCGTTGCGCGCAGGAAGTCCCGGTAGCCCATCAGGTCGCGCTGGCCGTTCACCTGCATGCGCCGCTCAATGCGCCGAAGCACCGTGGCTCGCTTGTATAGCCGGAAATCGTGGCCGGTGCGCACGCGCAAGTGCATGAGGATGTCGGAGAGCGCGCGTTCCGGATCGTTGACGAGCGCCTTGCCGGTGTCGTTCGACGCCTCCGCGCCTTCGAGGTCCTGAAGCTGGATGCGCTGCGCGTTGCTCCACAGCTCCAGCAGCCGCTGCGGCATTTCGGAGGCCGGCAGCACGATGTCGACCTGGCCGGTGGCGATCGCATGCTGGGGCATCTCGGCGTGCTCGGCGTCGCTCGGCGTCTGGGCCAGCGTAATGCCGCCGGCTTCCTTGATGCGGCTCAGTCCCGCGGCGCCATCCGACCCCGCGCCGGACATGACGATGCCGATTGCGTGCCGCTCGTGCGCATCCGCGAGCGTGCGGAAAAAATGATCGATCGTGAAAGCCGGTCCGGGAGCTTGTTCCTGGTCGAGCGTCCGGAGGCAGCCGTCGGACATTTCGAGCCGCTTGCCCGGTGCGATCCGTAAATATGGTTCTTCTCGAGAGGCATGGTGGCCGTCACCTGGCGCACGGGCATGCCTGTCGTGCGTTGCAGGATCGCGTCGAAGTGACTGGCGTGTTCCGACGGCAGATGCACGACGACGACAAACGCCATCTCCATGCCCGTCGGGGCATTCTCGAAAAATGTATTCAGGGCGGTACCCCGCCGGCCGAAGCGCCGATCCCCACCACCGGAAAACGCAGGTCGCTTTTTACCGTGGGAGGTGATCCGGCTACCTCCCGGGCGGTCGACTTCTGCCGTGACATTGCCTTTCTCCTCGTTTTCGCGCGACAGCGGACTGTCGTGCCTCCCAGATAAGAATTATCGCCGATGCACGCTCAGTCAACTGTTAAGGCGCTCATTGTAGGGCCAGCAAGAGCCACGCGCCGCTTTATCGGCATGATCGGGGCCAAATCGCGCACGATGGCCGGTGTGGCGTTGGCGGCAGGTCGCCGGCGGCGGGTTGCCGCGGCGACACGGCGTGAGACGGCGCGACGAGGCGCCGTGCGGGGCCGCCAGCCATATTACGAATATAGGCGACGCCGGAGTAAGGGAGTAATGCAGGAATGACAGAGAAGACGGGCCACGGCACATTCATGCCTGCCGTGGCCCGCGGGCGGCTTAGTGCTTCGTCAATTGCCCGTACGCGATCACCGAATTGTCGGTTGCCTTCACCAGATAAATGATCGAGCGCTGGTACAGCGTGGTGCTGCCGGTGACCGGCAAGAACGTGATCGCCGCGTTGCCCGTGTACGTCACGCCCGACGCGAGCGTGCAGGTGCTCGTGGTGCCCGTCATCGTCAGCGTATAGAGGTTCTTGCTGGAACCCGGCGTGGTCAACGTCAGCGTGCCCGAGACCGCGCAGCCGAGAATGTTGCCGGTGAAACCGCCGGCGTCGTCGACAGTGAGTGTGGTCGAGTTTTGCGCCCACGTGCCGGTGACGCTCGACTGCGAGACCGCCAGTGCGTTCGCCGGATCGTATTTCAACGACAGATTCACCGTACTGCCGTTCGCGACATAGCTGCCGGTCAGGGTTTGATTCGCGGCATACGTCCCGCTACCCGCCGTGGCGGTGTAGCGCAGGTTGCTCATGACTTCGAAGCCGCTGGTGAGCGTCCAGTTCGGCGCAGCCGTGGTCGCGGCGCCGAAGAAGGTGGACGTGACGAACGAGAACAGGCCGCTCAGGTAGGAGATGTTGTTCGCCGGATCGATCATCGCCGTGACGCGCGACGACGTCGTGTCCGTCCAGATGCCTTCGAATCCGTTCCCTGTCGCCGCGGTCGACCCCGCCTGCGGCGATGCGAGGCTCGGCAGTGCCTCGCCCGTCACGGTCGGCGTGGATGCCGGGGACGGTGCCGACGGTGCACTCGCGGCCGGCGCAGCGGCCTGAGTGGTCGAAGAACTGCCGCCCCCGCCGCCGCCGCATGCGGCAAGCGCGAATGAACCCAGCAACGACATAATCAAAGGTAGTTTTTGTTTCATTTTCATTTTGTAGTTTGAGCGTGCGGAGATTCAAGTCCGCAAAATGGTTGTTCAACTCTCGATAGGCCCGCGCAAAATCGCGCACCGGGTTAAACGGCAGCAGAGCGAAAATCTTGAGTGTTGACATAAACGAATATCTTTGGTTAGAGCGGGTCGCTTATTGGCGAATGGACAGATGTCGGCAGAGTTAATGCATGCCGCATAAAAGAAACTGCCGCCGAAAGCCTGTGGCTTTATCGTTCTCCAAGACTTCGGCCATAACGATTCGATTGGGAAAATCAGGCCGGCGAGGGCGTCGCAGAACTTCCCGCGCGTGCAAATCGCGCAACGTCGAGTATCCAGTGCATCACGCATTGGCCACCGCAGCTATCATGTCGAGCGGCGGCTGCCCAACGCGCGCAAGCCGTCGCTTTCATTTTTCTTTGTGTATCGCGGCTATTCCATCAAAAGGATTATGTGCCTGACTGAGGCCTTTCGTTCACGCAACCGCTGTCCCGCGCGGCTCGTCCTAAGTGTCGTCATGGCTGGCTCCTGCTGGTTCGCCGCGCCGGCCGCTCACGCACAGGGCACTGTCACGCTATACGGCTCGATCGACACGAGTATCGAAGTCACGAATCCCGGCTCTTCCTGGACGCCGCGCCTCGACTCGGGTGCGTACCGCGGTTCGAGAATCGGCCTGCGCGGCGCCGAGCAACTGGATTCGGACACGCGTCTTCTGTTCGAGCTCGAAAACGGCTTCAGCTCGGCTGACGGCACCTTCTCGACCGCGGGCACGATCTTCAATCGCCAGGCGTGGATCGGCGTCGGCGCGCCGTGGGGCGAAGTTCGCGTCGGCCGCCAGTACTCGCCGATCTACATCCCGTTCAAGGGGCAGCTCGACGCCTTCGGCGCAGGCACCATCGCCTCGGGGCTCAACAACCTCTCGAAGATCACGCCGTACACGGATAACGGCATCGCCTATCTGTCGCCCGACTTTCACGGCTTCACCACGACCGTGATGGTCGCGCTGCGCGACAGCGGCAACGGCAACGGCGTTTCCGGCGACTATGAAACGTTTGCGTACCGCAATGGGCCGCTGCGCATTGCCTATGCGCATCAGCAGACGCATGGCGGCACCACCTTGCGCGCAAACCTGGGCGGTGTGTCGTACCGCTTCGACAAAGCCACCGCCTACATGTCGTTCTTCAACGGCGACGGCGGTGCGCCGCGCTATCACGACGACGGTCTGTCGGTCTCCGTGCGCTACGCGTTCTCGCCGCGCCTGCGGGTTTCGCTGGGCTATGCGTATGCCCGCGATCGCTCGGGCGGCGACGACAACGCCGACCAGTTCAGCGTGGCGTGCGAATACGACTTCTCGCCGAAACTCACGCTCTACGCGAGCGGCGCGATGCTGCGCAATCATGGCGACGCCACCTTCACGCTGCGCGGCGTCAACGTGACCGGCCTGCCGACGGCCTATCCCGGCGCGCCGGTTCGCGGCGTGCAAGTGGGGATGATCGAGCGGTTCTAGCCGAATGCCGCTTTTCACGTCGATTAAATGATCCAACCGAGGGCGACGGTATTTCGCCAGTTGCGGTGGACGCGTTAATGTACGAGCGCTGTAAAAGCGGGCGCCGGATGACAGGCGCGCGCTACGTGCGCGAACGAGACTCCCTCCACCAATAAACCCTCTTTAATGGATTGTTTATGCTTATCAAGAACGTGGCCGTCAGCCTGCCTTCCAGAGTCGTCACCAATGACGAAGTCGCCGATATGATCCGGTTTCATTCCACCGGCTATGAGGGCGACATCGACCGGGGCATTCGCACCATCAAGACGCTGCTCGATCGAAGCGGGCTCGTCAACCGGCGCTGGTGCGACAGCCACGAGTCGCCCATCGACCACGTCGCCATGGCCACGCGCAAGGCGTTGTCGGAAACCTATTTGCGGCCCGAGCACATCGAGCTGTTTATTTATGTCGGCATCGGCCGAGGCTTTCTTGAGCCGGGCAATAGCCACATGATGGCGAGCACGCTCGGTTTCATCAATGCGGAATGCTTCGACGTGGTGGACGCCTGCATGAGCTGGACCCGCGCCATGTCGATTATCGACAGTTTGTTCAAGTGCGGTCAGTACAGAAACGCTATGATCGTGAATGCCGAATTCAATATGCTGGCAGGCGGTCCACTCTACCCGGGGAATTTTGCGTTGAAGAATCAGGCGCAAATCGAATACACATTGCCGTCCTTCACGATCGGCGAGGCGGCCACCGCCACGCTGCTCGTGGCGAAGGAGCCGGAGAACTTCAGCTTTGCCTTTCGCGGAAAGCCCGAGGTTTCCGACCTTTGCACCATTCCCATTCCCGGCTATGAAGGCTATTGCCACCCGTCGGAGCGAATCGGGAAAAACGGCGACATGCGTTTTACATCGTTCGGCCACGAGCTTCACAAGAATTCCGACGAACTCTCCGCCGTACTCGCTAAACTGCCAATTCCGAAGAAAGATATCGACATTGTCTTTACCCATGCGTCTTCCAAGGCGGCGTGGCACGGCTATGGAGAAAAGGTGGGCATTCAGGACAAGATGTATCACATCTATCCGGAGACGGGGAATCTCGTGTCGGCCTCCATTCCCGCCGCCATTGCCATGGCAAAGGACAACGGCGAATTGAAACGGGGAGACAGAGTGCTGTGCTGGGTCGGCAGTGCTGGCATGTCATTCAACGTTAGCAGCTTCAGGTTCTGAGGCCACGTCAATAAATTCAAAACGCGACATGAAAGCCATTTCAGGGGGCATCCGCTATCTCAACCGGGTGGTGTCCGAAGCTGCCAAAGTATCTGACTACAGCGTGCTGGCTGTGGGGTTGATCGGCACGCTGGGACATCCGGTGTACTGGTTCTGGTGGACCTTTGTGGATCCGCAGCCGAATGAGAACGCACTGATGCGCGTTGTCGGCACCGCAAGCTGCGCGTTGCTGCTGTTGCGCCGTTTCTGGCCCGCTCCGGTAGCGCGCCTCCTGCCCTGGTATTACTTCGCAACGGTAGCCTACACGCTACCGTTTTTCTTCACTTACTATCTGCTGGCGGGTGACTATTCGATGCTCTGGTCGATGGCCGAGCTCGGCATGGTCTTCTTTCTGATCGCCATCTTTCCATCGTTCGTTGCGTTGTCACTCAATCTGGCGCTCGGCATCGGCGCTGCCGTGTTGTGCGCCCGCATCGTCATTCCGCAAGCTGTTCATGTGGATGCGCATCTCTTTCTCTACACTTATCTGCCGGTTTTCACCTTCGGCATTTGCGCGGGCATCACGTTCTCATACAGCAATCTGAAGGGAATCGTCGCGCAGGCGCGCACGGGCGCGCTGCGTGCGCTCGCGGGCTCCATTGCTCATGAAATGCGCAATCCCCTCAGCCAGCTCAAGCATGTTCTGGATAGAGTGGAAGAAGTACTGCCGGCCGCCATGGACCACCACGCGTCGCAGCGCCGCACCGCGCTGCTGTATCGGCATCTGGCGCACGGCCAGCTCTCCATTGAGCGCGGCTTGCGCATCATCGCCATGACGCTCGACGAAGTGAGCGCCAAAGCCATCCGCTCCGATCAATTCACGTATGTCAGCGCGGCGGCGGCCACGCGCAAGGCGCTCGAGGAATACGGCTTCGGCGACCAGAACGAGCGTGCCCGCGTAAGACTCGCGGTGCTGGAAGATTTCACCTTCAAGGTCGATGAAACCGTCTATCTGTTCACGCTTTTCAATCTGATCAAGAACGCGCTTCACCACATTGCCGCGCACCCTTCGGCCACGCTCACACTCACGGTGGATCGGCACACGGTGATCGTTCACGACACCGGCCCCGGCATTGCGCCCGAGATGTTGCCGCATCTTTTCGAGCCGTTCCGCACCGCAGGCAATTCAGCCGGCACCGGGCTCGGGCTCGCTTACTGTCAGCGCGCGATGCGCGCGTTCGGCGGCAGTATCCGTTGTCGCTCCGAAGTCGGCCAATTCACCCAGTTCACGCTGGAGTTTCCGCCCGTCTCCGAAGCGGAGGTTGCACGCCACGAGCAGGAAGTGTTCGAACACGCGGCGCCGTTCCTTCAAGGCAAACGTATCCTCGTTGCCGACAACGATGCGGATCACCGCAAGCGCGTTCAGCGCGCGTTGTCGAAGGCAGGCGCGCTTCCGCGCGAAGCGGCCGACGGCGAGGCGGCGCTCGCCGCGCTCGGCGAGCGACAGGCGTGGGACCTGGTGCTGATGGACATCAACATGCCGGGACTGGACGGCTACACCGCCACCGAGCGCATTCGCGCGGATCGGCGCAATCCGAACTGCAACGTGATTGTCGTCGCGTACACGGCGGAGCCCGGCAACGTGGCGCGGGTTCTGGCACGCCGCGCCGGCATGGATGAGTTCGTCAGCAAATCGGCGAGCATGGTCGGGTTGATCGGCGTGCTGCGCAAGCTGTTCGAGAACGGTCATCAGCATGGACGCAGCCAGCGCTTTGACGGCTTTGCCGGCAAGACGATCCTGCTCGCCGACGACGACACGTACAGCAGACTCGTCGCGAAAGGCTATCTCGAACGATTCGGCGCAACAGTGGTGGAAACCGAACATGGCCCCGCTGTGCTCGCCCGGCTGCAGGAAGGCGCCGCGATCGACGCGATCGTGATCGACATGAACATGCCCGGTATGGGCGGCGTGGAGACCACGTCGCTCATCCGCGCGCGTTCCGATGCGTACGCGAGCGTGCCGATCATCGCGTTGACGAGCCAGACCGACATGGAGGCGGTGGAACGGTGCCTCGCCGCCGGCATGAACGAAGTGATGACGAAGCCCGCGCAGATCGGCGCGCTGTATGCGGCGCTCGCGCGGCAGTTCGCTCGGCATCGGGCACAACATCTGTCTGCAGACGCAGCTTCGTCACACGAGGGCGCGTTGCCGGCCGGCAAGTCCATGCCGCTCAGCGAAGGTCCGCTGCTCGACGAGAAGCATCTTCAGGAACTGGTCGCGCTTGACCTGCTCGACCAGACGTTCCTGAATGGCATCGAGCAGATTCGCTCGACGGTGGCGACGCTCGCGACGAGCGTCGCGGCGCGCGACCTCGATTCGACGCGGGAGGCGCTGCACATACTGCTCGGCGTCAGCGGCAATATCGGCGCCCGGGCGCTGCATCAGTTCCTGCGCCAGATTTATCCGCGCGTGGTGGAAGGCGAATGGCCCGCCGAAGCAGACTGGCTCGCACGAATCTGTTCGTTGAGCGACCGCTCGGCCCCGGCGTTGCAGACGTATTTCGCCTCCGCAAAAGCGCCCGAGCATCATCGAAAGACGACGAGCGATTGATTGGTTTTAGTCGGCGATGAGGAGCGCTGTGCGCGATGCCTTGCAGCACGATCCAGCATGCCTTTCGACTCATGGAGCCAAAGATGACTGAAACGATAGCGGTGCGGCGCATCACTGCCGACGAGGCAATACGTTACGTGGAACCGCTCGCCGATCTGCTGATCGATTGCGTGGAGGGCGGCGCGTCGGTCAGCTTCATGTTGCCGATTTCGAAAGACACCGCGCGGCAATTCTGGCAGCACGTCGCCGATGGCGTGATCCGCGACGAGCGAATACTGCTCGTCGCCGAATATCCCGACGGCAAGGTCGTCGGCACGGTGCAGCTCATCACGGCGCAGCCAGAGAATCAGCCCCATCGCGCGGATGTCGCGAAGATGCTCGTGCACCGTGAAGCGAGACGTCAGGGCGTTGCCGCGCGGCTCATGGCCGCCGTGGACGACGAAGCGCGACGCGCCGGCAAATCCGTGCTCGTGCTCGACACGGTCACGGGAGGCGATGCCGAGCGGCTCTACGAGCGCGCGGGCTGGCAACGCGTGGGCGAAGTGCCGAATTATGCGTTGATGCCCGACGGCCGCTTTTGCGGCACGACCTTCTTCCACAAGCAACTGGCCGCCTAGACACTCGAAATAAGGGCTCAACGCACCACGGCATGTTCACTCCTCAAACAGATCAGGGCCGAAGACCTCGTAGTGAATCCGCGTTTCGGGAATGTCCATTGCGCGCAATGCATCGTGCTGCAGGCGCATGAATTGAATCGGGCCGCACACATAGTAATCCGCGTCCGGCAGCAGGATCAGGTCGCGGAGTTCGTTGAGATCGATGAAGCCGGCGCGGTCGTAGTCCTGCCCTGCTACATCGCCCGGCAATGGGTTTTCGTAGTAGACCACTGCCTTGAAGTTCGCATACGTCGCCGCGGTTTGCCGAAGCCGGTCGCGCATTGCATGGACCGCGCCATTGCGTGCGCCATGCACGAACACGACCTGTCGCTGCGGATCCTGAATCGCGCGCTTGAGCATGCTCACCATCGGCGTCAAACCGACGCCGCCGCTGATCAGCACGATCGGCGTTTTTGCATGGACGTCGATATAAAACGTGCCGTACGGCGCGGCGAGCCTGACTTCGTCGCCAACGTTCACATGCTCATGCAGCAGCGACGACACATAACCCGGCGGCCGCGAGGCATCGCCATCCTCGCGTTTGACCGAAATGCGATAGCTGCGCCCGTTCGGCATGTCGGACAGACTGTATTGGCGAATTTGTTGCAATTGCAACGAAGGTACTTCGACGGCAATGCTGATGTACTGGCCCGGTTCGAAGTTGACCACGGGCTGCCCGTCGGCGGGTTCCAGCACGAATGAGGTAATCACGCTGCTTTCGGGCCGCTTTTCCTTGACCACGAACTTGCGCCAGCCGGTCCAGCCGCCCAACTGTTGCGTCGAATTCTCACGCAGTTCGCTTTCCATGCCCATCAACAGGTCCGCAAGATTGCCATAAGCCTGCGCCCAGGCCGAAATGATCTCTTCATTCGCCGCATCGCCCAATACGTCCTTGATCGCGCCGAGCAGATGTTCGCCGACAATCGGGTAATGCTCGGGCCGCACGTCGAGGCTCGTATGCTTGTTGGCGATGTTTTTCAGCACGGCTGCGAGGCTGCCGGGATTCTCGATGTTCTCGGCATATGCATAGACCGCACGCGCGAGCGCCTGCTGTTGTTGGCCCTGATTCTGATGCGCCACGTTGAATACGTTTTTCAGTTCGGGATGAGCGTCGAACAGTCTCTCGTAGAAGCGCGTGATGATGGGCAATCCATGCTGCGCCAGCACGGGGGCCGTAGCTTTTACAACATCCTTCGTTCTCTGCGTCAGCATTTGCCGCTCCTTTCATGCGTGACGCGCGTCGCACACGCGCCGTAGTTCGTGAACAGTAGATACAGCAAACCGTGTGACAGGTCCGGCGGCAGCGCGTGCGCGCATTGCACGCCACGCCTGACGCATGAAATCCGGGCCTCTGCGGCGATGATACGTCGTGCCGGGCGCAGCCAGGCGAACGGGACATCTGGTGAAAAATTGTCGATCATTAGTGATCAGGTACACTAACCAGTAGCCGTTTTGTCAAGAATCTGCTGCACGACGCAGCAGCCGCAACACAGGGAGACGGTTTCAGCCCTTTACTACAAGCCTTAAATGCTCACAAAAGAATGAATAGCTTTGATACAACAATCGAAAAGTATCTTTCAAACATTCACTTCGGGTTCTTCACGACCCACGCCATTGAAACAGTCGCCGATCTGTACACCTTTAAGGGTCTGCTGCTCATTCCCGTATTGTGGTGGATGTGGTTTCAATCAGGTGAGCGAACGAAATGGCGCCGCGAAATGGTCATTGCGACGGTACTCAGCGGCCTCGTCGCGCTGTTCGTCGGACGAGCGTTGACGCACTGGTTGCCGTTCAGAGTACGGCCCGTCTACAGCCACGAACTGAATCTGCACTTTCCGACCAGCGTGTCGAAAGACGCGCTGCTGACATCGTGGAGCTCATTCCCGAGCGACCACGCCATGCTGTGGATGGCAATCGCCACAGGCATCTTTCTGGTGTGGAAGCGAATCGGTCTGCTCGCGCTGGCGTACACCGTGCTTTTTATCTGCCTTCCGCGCGCCTATCTCGGCTTTCACTATCCAACGGACCTGCTCGTCGGCGCCGCAATCGGCATCGCCATCGCTTATGTCATGACACGTGAAGCCGTTCGCGCGCGCTCCGCGGCGCCGCTATTGCGATGGACCGAACGCTACCCCGGCCCTTCCGCGATGCTGGCCTTCGTTCTATGCCTCGAACTCGTCACCCAGTTCGACGAACTGCGCAAGCTCGCGAGCAGCGTCTTCAAACATATCTAACGTGTTCTGGGCGCTTTAGCTAGCTGCCTATCGAAACATAGAGCAGCACCATGGGCGCCTTCGATCCACCGGGCGTCGGCGCGCGCAGCGGCACGCCATAGGTGCAGCGAACATCGACGAAGCGCGACCATTGGAAACGCAAGCCCGCGCCGATGCTGACGAGCGACCCGTGGCTCGCCTCCGCGGGCTGATCGATACGATTCCACACATGGCCGGCGTCGACGAACACGAAAGGCTGCGCGGCCGCGCTGCTCGCGCCGAACGGCAAAGCAGGCGCGCGCAATTCGGCCTGCACGTTCCAGCCGCGATCGCCCAACACGACATACGGCTCATAGCCTCGCACGCTCGACTCTCCGCCCAAGCCCATTTCCTCGCTCGGCAACAACGTATTCGGCGTCCACTGGAAGGTGCCTCGCCCGCTCAACGTAAAGCCGCCGCCCAGCGCAAACGCGCGCTGAGCAGCGAGTTGCAGATACGCGTAGCGGGCCGTCGCGCCTTGCCGCGCGGCGCGAAAAGCGCTGTCGGTATTGGAGCCGTCCAGCCCGCCAGGACTGGCCACGAGCATCGCGGATGCATGCGTCGCGCCTCTATCGTCCGGCTGGCTCAGATCGTATGCGAGCACGAATTGATGCACGTGCGTGTTCGAGTTGAACACCTGAAAGCCGCCGAACTCCAGATCGTTGTTGCTGCGTTTGAAGTCGTAGCCGAACTGCACGAGTTGCGCGGTCTCGCCTGTCGCCGGCACACGCCAGTCGTAGCGCACGCTGAGCTGCGCGGAGGTGCCGGTTTGCCCGTAACTGTCCGGCAGACGCGGCGTGCTTTGCGCGTAGACGCCGAACAGTTCGATGCTGTCGTGCCACGGCAGCGGCGCGACGTAGCTGAGCGCGTGGGCCATGAAGCGCGCGCGGTTCGGGCGCCCCTCAATGTCAGGATTGCCGCTGAAGAAATCGTTACTCGCCGTGAATTGATAGGCGGCGTGCTGATCGAGCCCGAACAGATTGCCATAGTCAATGCCGGCGAAGAAGCGGTCGCGGCCGAGTTCGCGCACGCCGGCGTTGTCGTACCCTGCGTTCACACGCCATGGCAGACGGTCGTCGGTCTGGAGGATCACGTCGGTTGAATTGGCGGCCTGGCCTGGTGCGAAGACCGCATCCACGCGACGGTACGGATTCGCGTTGAGCACCGCGAGACCCAGCGACACCTCGGACTGCAGAATCGGACCGCCCGGCTGGAGCGGCATCTCGCGTTTGAGCAGGTCGTCGGAGAAATAGCGGTTACCGCTCGTGCGCACCTCTCCCAGCCGAAACTCCGCGACCGCGATATGCACGACGCCGGCACTCACATCCTGCTCGGGCACATACACATCCACGAGCGGCTTGCCGGCGGCGCGATACCGCTCGACCACGGCGCGGCGAATCTCGCCAAGGCGTGCAAAGGTGAGAGGCTGGCCGAGATCGTCGTCGAACGAATGCAGAAAAGCGGCGTTCAGTAGAGGCAGGCCGTGCGCGGCGATGCCCGGCTGCGCGGCCGCCCGAGGCGTGCTTGCGCCCGCGGCCTCGAACACCAGCCCTTCTAGCCGGCTCACTGCGATCTGCGCGGAGTTTTCCTCCGCCGGCGCCGAAGGTCGCGACGGCGCCGTGCGCGGCGTCGGTGGCGGGGGTGCTGGGGCAACGTCGCGCCAGGCCTGCGCGAATACTGCCGAAGCGTGTAGCGCCGCCATCACGCACAAAGCGGGCATTGCGCCACGCGGGCCGAGCGCGCGCGCCGGTGTATCCGCGAATAAAGCGCGCCGCTTAATGCGCAAGCTGCGAGCGCAACACAGGATGCGTCGCGCCGGCCGGCATCGCCCATACGCCGTTCGGGCCGAAGTCGTAGCCCGCAAAATTGGCCGGGTCGCTCATCTGCGCCGTGGTCAGCCCGTTCGACGGCGGCAGACTCCCGCCGCTCGCCGCCTGCCCTGTCGTCTGCGTGTTCCAGTAGACGTCCGGCGCGAGCGTGCCGGAGCCGAACGCAATCACGCCGTGCGTCGGCATGAAGCGGGTTTGGACGGCGCCGGTCGCAAATGACTGGCTGACGGTTCCATCATTGATACCGACGAGCCCGCCGCCGTAACCGGTCGAGAACACCGGGCTCACGCTGCCCGTTGCATACGACTGCGTGATCGACCCGAGGTTGTAGCCGACGAGGCCGCCGTTCGCGTCCGAGCCCGAGATCGCCGCGCTGCTCCACGAGCGCTCGACGCTGCCTTCGTTGCGGCCCACCAGTCCGCCGAATGTGGTGCCGTCCTGGTAAATCTCCCTCGCGGCGCCGCTCGAGTGCGCGTTGGCGATCACGCCCTGATTCACGCCGGCCAGCAGGCCGCTGCCGAGAAAGCTCGTGCTGACATAGCCGTTTTCCACGCCTACGTCGCGCAGCACGCCGCCCGTCCCCACCACGCCGAAGAGTCCCGACGAGTAGTCCTTGCTGAAGTCGGCGATCTCGATGTGCGCGTTGTTCACGTTGTGCCACATGCCGTCGAACTGGCCGGTGAAGGGCGTCGCGTGATTGCCGATTGGCGCGAGCGTGTAGCCGGTCGCGTCGATGTCCGTGCCGAGCGCGTAGTTGCCGGCGAGGTCCTGCGCAATGTTCTGCAGGTCCGTCACATTGTTGACGAGCTTGTAGGCTGTGATCTGCATGAGCTGCCCGCTGGCCGGCGCGGCCGTCCACGCGGGATTGCCGAGCAGAGTGCCGGCGCTGTAGCTTCCGTTCATGTCGTAAAGCGCATTGACGAGCCCCGTGCTGCCCGACCAGTCGATCACGCCGCGATTCGCGACGCTGCCGCCGTTGTCGAGGCTCGCGGCATCCGCGCGCAAGGTCAGGTTGCCGCCGCCGTGGTTGGCGACGGTTGCGCCCTGCGCGATGCTCAGGTTGCGATACGCCGCGAGCGTCAGCGACGCATTGCCTTGCCATGCAATGCCCGAATTCACGTCGATGTCGCCGGAACCGCCGTTCGCGCCGGTGGTTTGCAGGTTGACGGAAGTGCCGGTGCCGAGGCTCGTGGAGAGCGCGCGCGCCGCGCTGTCGTCCACGGTGAAGGCGGGTGTCGCGATGTTCCATTGATTGGCGTGCACCGTCGTGCCGCCAGTCGGAAACGCGAGCGTGTCCGCGCTCATGTCCACCGTACCGCCGGTTGCGTCGATCACGCCGCCCGGTTGCAACGTGCCGTGCGCCGCGACGAGCCATACGTGGCCGTCGCGCATGGCGGTGCCCGTCGCGCGAATGGCCTCGTGATTGCCGGCGAGCGCGTAGATGTTGCCGTCCACGGCTTGCAGGCTGATCTGCGCCGCCTGAATCAGGCCGCCGTTCACGATGGCGGCGCTCGCGCCCGGCTGGCCCGGCTGCACGAACACCTGCCTGCCCGACGACGAATCCTGCAGCAGCACCTGCTGCCCCGCCGCCAGTTCGACGGTGCCGTTAGGCGCGCTGATGGTGCCGGCATTGGCCACCTGCCGCGCGATGAGGAAGACGTCGCCGTTGCCGGAAGCAATCGTGCCGAGGTTCACCACGCCCGCGCGCGAATTGCCCGACAGGGTGAGCGGCTGGCCGTTCATGAAGGCGTCGGTGTCGGCGACATCGAGCGTCGACGCGACAAAGCGTCCGTTTGTCGACACGACGCCTCGCGGTCCGACGACGATTCCTTGCGGATTGATCAGATAGACGCTGCCGCTCGCGCTCAGGGTGCCGAGAATTGCGGACGGGGAGCCGCCCGTGACGCGGTTGAGCGTCGCGCCGTTGCCGTTGGCAAACACCACGCGGTTGCCGCCGCCAATCGAAAAGCTGTTCCAGTCGACCACGCCGCGGCCCGAACCCTGATTGATCGTCAGTGTGGTGCCGTCGCTGCTGAACGATCCGCTTCCGCCGACGAAGTGTCCGCCCGCGGGCAACACGCCCGCAGCGCGCGCATCGAATGAAGCCGCGCAGCACAGCACCGCCGCGGCAAGCGGCAGGAGCGCAATACGCGCCCCGCGCCGACGTGAATTATTGTGGTCGTATGCTGCCGGCGGAATGTTGTTCATCACGTCTCCTGTCCCACGCGAGGCGCGCCGCATGCTGAGATGGCATGCGGCTCTCGCGCGTCGGTCCAACTGTGCGCACGCCCGTATTATTGCAGCCGGTTTCGGGCGCACAATGAGCACCGCGAAGCGCGATATCGACGTATTGCGCCTAAAGGTCTGCGGAATTGGCCAAGGCATAAGCGGCGAAGTGCCGCAATGGGGGTGCGAACCCATGGTTTCCCCAATAGCAGCGAGGCGACGGGCACATGACGATGGGCTTTCGCTCCGCTGCGGCAGCGCGATGCTTCAATCTCACTTACGATCTGAGCACACGTCATCTCCAGGCAGTAAAACAGTGCGATTGATAACGCAATGAGCAATAACGATATTGCCGATCAGGTTCCGGCTCTCGTATGGACCGCCGATGCAGGCGGTGTCGTCACCTATGCCAACATCGCTTGCCGCAAGTACCTCGGCCATCCCTTCGCGCCGAACACCGCGATTCACTGGGATCAGTTCGTTCTGGAAGACGACGTCAAGAAGGTGCTCGATGCATGGCGCAGCGCGCTCACAGCGGGCGAAAGCGCCAAGGTGAACGCGCGCCTCGAACGTTTCGACGGCCAATACCGCTGGCACAAACTGCGCATTCAGCCAATTTTCGACGACGCGCGCGTCGTCAGCGGCGCGTGCGGGATTGCCGTGGACATCCACGACTTCGTCAAGGCCGGCGAGGCCTATGAAATCGGCGAACGGCGTCTGCGCTTTGCACTCGACGCGGCGCGCGTCGGCGCGTGGGAATGGGACATGGGCAGCCGCACCGCGCGCATCAGCGCCCAGCTCGCGCAAATTTACGGGCTCGAACGGCAGGAAGCAGAAGTGCCGCTGCAATGGCTCTTCGATCGCATTCCCGAGAGTCGTCGCGCGTGGTTCGCGCGCGAGTTGACGGCCCGCTTGCACGAGTGCGTGCCCTTCGAACTGGACTTTCCGATCGAACTCGAGGACGGGCGCCGTTCGTGGCTGCGCACGCGCGGCGAAACGGACTGCGGAAGCGGCACGACAATCGAGCGCGTATTCGGCGTGACGTACGACATCACCGAGCAGCACGATGCGCAGATCGAGCGCGAGCGCAGCGAGCAGCGCTACCGCGCGCTCGTCGAAGCGAGTTCGGAACTCACGTGGATCGCGGACGCAGCGGGCCATACGAATCAGCTCGGCAACTGGCAGTCGTTCACGCCGCAGGACGGCCTCACCGCGGGCTGCGAATGGCTCGATCTCGTCCATCCCGACGACGAAGCCTGCGCGCGCACGACGTGGTCGAACATCGTCAAGGCGCAAATGCCGGGCTCGATGACCTTCCGGCTCCGGCGACGCGACGGCAGCTGGCGCACCATGTCCGCGCGCGCCGCGCCCTTGCGCGACGACGACGGCACACTGCGCGAATGGTTCTGCATGGCGACGGACGTGACCGACGAGCGCGCCGCCGCAGCCGCGCTGGAGGAGCGCAATCTGCGTCTTCAGGTGGCCATGCGTGCCGCGCGCATGACCATCGGGTATCTGTCGCTCGATTCCTGGACAGTCTGCTGGGACAGCGTCGACGCACTGCCGGGCGTGCCGGCCGGGACGATTGCGCTGCGGTACGACGCCGCGCTGCATCGCGTGCATGCCGAGGACCGCGCCGCCGTGGACGAGGCGATGCGGCGCGTCGCCCTGAGCGGCGAATTCGACAAGCCGCTCGAATTCCGCATCATGATGCACGGCGAGGAAAGCTGGCTGCAGAGCCAGGCGGTCTTGCAACGCGATGCCGACGGCAAACCGTGGCGCGTCATTGCCAGCGCGGTGGACATCACGCAGCGCAAGACGCTGGAACTTGCATTGCGCGAAACGGATCGCCGCAAGGACGAATTCCTCGCGATGCTCGCGCACGAACTGCGCAACCCGCTCGCGCCGATGCGCAATGCGATCGCGCTGCTGCGCCGCGAGAGAGAATCCGGCGTGAATTCCTGCGAACTGGTCGGCATGCTGAGCCGGCAGGTCGATCATATGGCGCAACTCGTCGACGATCTGCTTGAAGTGTCGCGCATCACGCACGGGCGCATCGTGCTTCGGCGCGAGCCGGTGCTGCTCGGCACCGCCATTTACGGCGCGCTGGAAACCGTGTCGTCAATGGCGGCCTCGCGCGGCCAGCACCTCACGGTCAAGCTGCCGCCCGCGCCCGTCTGGCTCCATGCGGACCCGCTGCGCCTCTCGCAGATCTTCGTCAACGTATTGAACAACGCGTGCAAGTACACGGATCCCGGCGGCAGCGTGTGTGTGACCGCGCTCGCCGACGAACGCTTCGCGGCGGTCACCATTGAAGACAACGGCAGCGGCATTTCGCCGGATCTGCTGCCGCACATCTTCGACCTCTTCGCACAAGGCGAGCGCACGCTCGACCGCGCGCACGGCGGGCTCGGCATCGGCTTGTCGCTGGTGAAAAAGCTGGTCGAGCTGCATGGCGGCACGATCGACATTGCGAGTCCCGGCCCGGGCCGCGGCGCGACGGTGTCGATCCGGCTGCCGCTTTCGCACGCGCCCGACGTGCCCGCGCCGTTGCACGACGAACCGTCCCCGAGCGGCACCTCGCATGGCGAGCGCGCCGCGCTCAATGTGCTGATCGTCGACGACAACAAGGACGCCGCGGATTCGCTCGCCCTGCTGTGCGAGAGCGAGGGCTATCACGTCAGCATCGCGTACGGGGCGCACGATGCGCTCGCGAAAGCCGAGGCCGAGCCCGTGGATGCCGCGTTGCTCGACATCGGCCTGCCGGACATCGACGGCTACGAGCTCGCCGGGCTGATTCGCCAGAAGGGCGGGACACGGCCCGTGCTGATTGCAGTGACGGGTTACGGCCAGGCCGACGATCATCTGCGCGTGCAGGCAGCGGGGTTCGACCATCATCTCGTCAAGCCGGTGAATATCGACTACCTGATGTCGCTGCTCGCGGAACTGTCGCCGGCGGCGGCATCGCCGCATGCGGACTGAGGCGGGCGCATTTCCTACCCGATCCCGATCCCGATCCCGATCCCGATCCCGATCCTTAAACGCTGAATCACGAAAGCCTCCGTCGTTCCGTTCCCCATGTGCATCTTGAGACGATCGCGCGATTTGTTGAGCGTGCCCCGCGTTCAGCGTTTGCGACGGCGGTTCTACAGTACGTCATCGATCGCGCAGCCGGATAGTCACGCGCGACACAACCTTCGGAGGATCGGTGATGAACAGCAATCGTGGCGCGATTCCGGCCTCGTTCTTCGGGATAGCAGTGGGCGCACTGGCGCTCGCCAACTTGTGGCGCGTGGCAATCAGGTTGTGGCATTGGCCCGCCGCCATCGGAACGATCACGACGGTCGCGGCGCTGGTCGTATGGCTCGTCATTCTCGTCGCCTACGCGCAAAAGTGGCGCACGCACGCGACCGACGCCCGCGCGGAACTGCAGCATCCGGTGCAGTCGTCTTTCGTGGCGCTCGGCCCCGTGTCGAGCATGCTGGCCGCGCAGCTTCTGCAGCCCCACGCGTACAAACTTGCACTTGTGTTGTTCAGCGTGGCGGCGCTCGCGCAACTGGCGCTCGGCGCGTATCTGCATGGACGGCTCTGGCAAGGCGGCCGCAAGCCCGAGCTCATCACGCCCGCCATTTATCTGCCCACCGTGGCGCCGAGCTTCGTGGCCGGCACCACAGCGGCAGCTTTCGGCTTTTATCAGTTGGGCGGGCTCTTCTTCGGCGCGGGCGTGCTGTTCTGGCTTGCAATCGAATCGCTGATCCTGCACCGTGCCGCCGTACATGAACCGCTGCCCGAAGCATTGCGTCCGACGCTCGGCATCCAGCTTGCGCCGCCCGTCGTAGGCGGCGTCACCTACCTCGCGTTGACGAGCGGCGCCTCCGACCTATTTTCGCTGATGCTGCTCGGCTACGGCCTCTATCAGGCCTTGCTGCTGTTGCGCCTGCTGCCGTGGATTCGCCACCAGCGTTTCGTGCCGGGTTACTGGGCTTTCAGCTTCGGCGTGGCCGCCTTGCCGACCATGGCGCTGCGCATGGTGGAGCGAGGCACCACGGGCGCAGTGGCGTGGGCCGCGCCGGTTCTGTTCGTGGTCGCGAATGTCATCGTCGCGATGCTGGCAGCGAAGACGCTGGAGTTGCTCGTGCGAGGCAAGCTGGTGCCGCCGGCTTCGGCGTCCTCCGGTGAGCCGCAGGCGGCGAGCGCGTCGGCTGATCCGGGAATGGTGCGGGCTCGGCAGACCGCAGGGGTTTAGTTAGCCACTATCTGCTGGCAGCCCGTGGCCGACCGTTAGCCCGCGGGCTAACGACCTAAACCCGCCGGATATTGTTATTGCCGCAGCCAGGCGTCGTCCCCGCTTCACGCCGCAGCGGAATTGCACCACGAGCGGGCACCGCCGCACTGCAACGTTGCATCCGCGCCTGGCCGAGAGGCGCCCTGCCGACGCAAAAGCCCCTGCTTTCAGGGGCTTTTGCGCATGGCACGCTTCTCGCTGTACTTCGTACAGGAGCCGGCGCTACATCCGGTTTGGCAGTCACAATTTGCAATGGACGACTAGGGTTCCGGTTTGCGCCGCGGCATCGCCGCACACAAACGCTGGTCCGAGAGTTGTCGACCTCAGGCGAGGTTACACGGCGGGATAAAAGCCCGGGAGAGAACGCGACACGTCGCGCCGCTCCTACCGCTATCAATCCGCCACACTGGGGTCATCCATATGCGCAAACTTCGTTTTTTCGCCAGCGTTGTCGCTGCTTTCGCGGTTCTCTCCTCCTCCCCCTCGTTCGCTGCCGGCCGGACCGACTTCAAGGTCTGCTGGACCATTTACGCCGGCTGGATGCCGTGGGGCGAAGCGAAGACACAAGGCATCGTGTCCAAATGGGCCAGGAAATACGGCATTCATGTCGATGTCGTGCAACTGAACGACTACGTCGAGTCGATCAACCAGTACACCGCCGGCAAATTCGACGGCTGCACGATGACGAACATGGATGCGTTGACCATTCCCGCCACCGGCGGCGTGGATTCGACCGCGCTGCTCGTCACCGACTTCTCCAATGGCAATGACGGGGTACTGATCAAAGGTTCCGGCAAGAAAGTCGCGGATCTGAAGGGACAGTCCATCAATCTCGTCGAGTTCTCGGTTTCGCATTACCTGCTCGCGCGCGCATTGGAAACCGCGGGACTGAGCGAACGCGATCTCAAGGTCGTCAATACTTCGGACGCCGATATTTCCGCCGCGTTTGCGACTCCCGCAGTCAAGCAGGCCGTGACGTGGAACCCGATGCTTGCCGACCTGAAAGCCAAGCCGAATGTCACGGAGGTCTTCGACTCCAGCAAGATTCCCGGCGAAATCATGGACATGATGGTCGTCAACACGAAGACGCTCCATGACAATCCGGCTCTCGGCAAAGCGCTCACCGGCGCCTGGTTCGAAATGCTCGCGCTGATGCAAGCGAACAGCACGGCCAGCGCAGAGGCGTTGAATTCGATGGCGAAGGCGTCGGGCACCGACCTCGCCGGCTTCAAGAGCCAGCTTTCCACCACTGAACTCTTCTACACGCCGAAGGCCGCGCTCGCCTTCGCGACCAGCGCGAACCTGCCGACAACCATGACGCGCGTCGCCAAATTTTCCTTCGACCACGGTCTGCTCGGTCAAGGCGCGGCCGACGCCAACGCCGTCGGCATGGAATTCGGCAATGGCGTGGTCGTCGGCAACAGAAACAACATCAAGCTGCGCTTCGATCCTGCCTATGTCCGGATGGCCGCGGACGGCAAGCTCTAAGTCAGATACCTGAACCACAAGGTTCCGTCATGCGACTGATCAATCGATATCCGGGGAGAAGTAGCGCCCTGATGCTACTGCTCATGCCATTCGTCGTGCTCGTGGTGGTTTATTTCACGAGCTCGTCGGCGCGACTCGCCGCGAACCCGGAAGACAAACTGCTGCCCAGTGCCGCGCAAATGGCCGACGCGGTCAAGCAGTACGCGTTCACCGAAGACAAGCGCACCGGAGAACATCTGCTGTGGACCGACACGCGTTCCAGCGTGCGGCGCCTCGCAATCGGACTCGCGGCAAGCGCGGCGATCGCATTGGCCGTCAGCATCGCGACCGGCAGCATTCCGGCCGTCACGGCAGCACTGTCGCCGTTCATCACCGTGATTTCGATGATTCCGCCGCTCGCGCTGCTGCCTATTCTGTTCATCGTATTCGGCCTGGACGAATTGTCGAAGGTCGTACTGATCATCATCGGTATTACGCCGATGATGATTCGCGATCTTCAGCAGCGCGCCCGCGACATACCGAACGAGTTATGGGTCAAGGCGCAGACACTCGGCGCGACGAGCTGGACGCTGATACTGCGCATGATCGTTCCGCAGCTATTGCCGCGTCTTCTCGTTGCGTTGCGCTTATCGCTTTGCTCGGCCTGGCTGTTTCTGATTGCCGCTGAAGCCATCGCGTCCACCGACGGCCTCGGTTACCGCATCTTTCTCGTGCGCCGCTATCTGACCATGGACGTGATTCTGCCGTACGTCCTGTGGATCACGCTGCTCGCATGGCTGATGGACGAAGCATTGCGGCGCCTCGCGAAATACGCCTTCCCGTGGTACGGCGGAGGCTCGCGATGATCGAAGTCCGCAACGTCTGGAAAGAATACGGCGAACAGGTCGTGCTCGAACGGCTCGATCTGAAAATTGAAAAAGGCGAGTTCTGCTCGATGGTCGGCGCGTCGGGTTGCGGCAAGTCGACGTTTCTCCGACTTCTTCTCGGCCAGGAGCGCGTCACGCGCGGCGAGATTCTGCTCGACGGAAAAGCGCTGCCCGGAGAACCGGATGCGGATCGCGGCGTGGTGTTCCAGCGCTATTCCGTATTCGACCATCTGACCGTGATGCGCAACGTGCTGCTCGGACTCGAGTTACCGCGGGCCAGATGGACCGGCCGCCTGTTCGGACAGCGCCGCCGCTCAGCCCAGGATGAGGCGGTTACGATGCTCGATAAGGTCGGACTCGGCAGCTCGCTCGACAAGTACCCGCATCAATTGTCGGGCGGCATGCAACAGCGGCTCGCCATTGCGCAGGCGTTGATCATGAAACCGCGCGTGTTGCTGCTGGACGAACCCTTCGGCGCGCTCGACCCGGGCATTCGCAAAGATATGCACGAATTGCTGCTGAATTTATGGCGCGAATCCAGCTTGACGATCTTCATGGTCACGCACGATCTGAAAGAGGGCTTCGCGCTCGGCAGCCGCGTCCTCGTATTCGACAAGGTACGTGTCGACCCGCAAGCGCCGAATGCCTATGGCGCGCGCATCACCTACAACATTCCGCTCGACCACAGCCGCGATTGCCCGCCTGCTCTTCGCATGGCGCAAGCCGCTGTTGAAGGTGCGTCGCGTGCTGCCGCCGTAGCGGCTTGAGATGAGACCTATGGACACCTTACTCGAAGAAAACGTTGCGGGCGGCGCTCACACGTCGCTCATCGTCAAACGCGGACAGTCGCTGCGTATCACCGATTTGCGCGGCGGCGCCAACGTCAGCGTCATGCTGCTCAACGCCCAGGAAAAGAGCGAGCGCCTGAATCTGCCCGATACGCTCAAATGCCAGCACACAGCGAAAATTACCGCCGGCCACTGCCTCTATTCCGACATGGGACGCGTGCTCGCAGCCGTCGTCGCGGATACGTGCGGCTGGCACGACACACTTTGCGGCGTATCCAACGCGGAGGAAGTGCAGCAGAAGTACGGCGTGGGGCGCTATCAGGAATTGCGCAATGCGTTCTATCGCAACGGCACAGACAACCTGCTCGTGGAAATGGGCAAGTGGGGCCTTGGCCTGCCCGATCTCCTGATGACCCTGAACCTGTTCAGCCGGGTCGACGTCACTGACGAAGGGACACTGAGCTTTGTTGCCGACAACTCGACCGCCGGCGATTACGTCGAGTTATATGCGCCGATGAACACACTCGTGATCCTCACCGCGGTCCAGCATCCTCTGGACCCGCACCCCGAATACGCGCCGAAGCCCATCAAGCTCACGCTCAGTGCCGCGGACGCGAGCGTCGCTGAACTGTGCCGCACTTCATGCGATGAAAACGTCCGTGGGTTCATCAATACCGAACGTTTCTTTCTCTGACCGGAGCACCTATGACGATAAAGACGCTCACCGAAAGCACGCTCGATCCGGCTCACGCCATTTTCCGCGAAACGCTGGCCGCCGGAGAACCCTGGCTAAAAGAAGTCAAGGCGGGGCAGACCCTGCGCATTCTCGACCTGGAAGGCAATCAGGCCGTCGACACGCTGTTCTACAGCGCCGTCGATCCGCGCGAACGATACGACGCACAACGCACGCTGCGGCGCCAGCGCAGCCTCTACCTGACGACCGGAACGGTCTTGTATTCGAATCTCGGCAACCCGCTTTTGACGATCATTGCAGACACCTGTGGCCGTCACGACACGTTGGGCGGCGCCTGCGCGCAGGAAAGCAATACCGTGCGTTATGCGCTGGAAAAGCGCTACATGCACAGCTGCCGCGACAATTACCTGAGAGCCTGCGCGCACGACGGCCGTTTGTCGAAGCGCGATATCGGCGCGAACGTCAACTTCTTCATGAACGTTCCCGTCACGGCAAGCGGCGGACTGACTTTCGAAGACGGCATCTCCGCGCCCGGCAAATACGTCGAAATGCGTGCGGAAATGGACGTGATCGTACTTATCTCCAACTGTCCGCAGCTCAACAATCCCTGCAACGCCTACAACCCCACACCCGCGGAGCTATTGATATGGAACTGAGCACATTGCGCCGCTGGCTATATGAAGTCATGCGGGTGCGCGCGGAGCGTTATTGGGCGCCAAGTTCTTCAACCGCGGTATCGCACCAACCGGTCAAACACTAAATAACCGGCTGCATTGTCTGCCGATCTGCCGTGGACGGCCACGGCATGCACGCTCACGGCGGGACGGCCCGCCCATGTTTCTGTGCCATTCCATGTTCGACAAAGTTCTCATAGCCAATCGCGGCGCCATTGCCTGCCGCATTCTGCGCACGCTGCGCGAACTTGATGTGACGGGTGTTGCCGTCTACAGCGAAGCCGATCGCGCCAGTCTGCACGTGACTCAGGCCGCGCGTGCCCACAGTCTTGGCGAGGGCGCTGCGGCAACGACCTATCTCGACATCGCGAAGATACTGTCGCTCGCGCGCGCCGAAGGCGTACAGGCCATACACCCGGGTTACGGCTTCCTGTCGGAGAACGCGGCATTCGCCGAAGCTTGCGAAGCCGCCGGCATTGCATTTATCGGACCGACGCCGAAACAACTGCGTGAGTTCGGACTCAAGCACACTGCACGCGCGATTGCCGCGTCACAAGGCGTGCCGATGCTGGAAGGCACGGGCCTGCTCGACGATCTCGCCGCCGCACTCGATGCCGCGGCGCGAATCGGCTACCCGGTCATGCTGAAAAGCACGGCGGGCGGCGGCGGCATCGGCATGCGTGTCTGTAGCAGTCCAGAAGAACTGAGCGCGCACTTCGACGCGGTAAAACGCCTTGGCCAGAACAATTTCAGCGACGCGGGCGTGTTCCTCGAAAAGTACATCGAGCGCGCGCGCCATCTCGAAGTTCAGGTTTTCGGCGACGGCCAGGGCGATGCCATTGCACTGGGCGTGCGCGATTGCTCGGTTCAACGGCGCAACCAGAAAGTACTCGAAGAAACGCCCGCGCCGAACCTGCCTGACGGAATGGCCGCTGCGCTCTGCGAGGCGGCACTCAAACTCGCCAAGGCCGTTCATTACCGCTCGGCCGGAACCGTCGAATTCGTCTATGACGCGCTCGCGCAAAAGTTCTATTTCCTTGAAGTCAACACGCGGCTGCAAGTCGAGCACGGCGTGACTGAACAGGTCTGGAAAGTCGACCTCGTGCGCTGGATGATCGAACTCGCGGCCGGCACACTCGCGCCGCTTTCTGTTCTCGCGAGCGGCCTTCAGCCGGAAGGTCATGCAATCCAGGCACGCCTGTATGCGGAAGATCCGGGTCGCGACTTTAAACCGAGCCCCGGACTTGTGACCGATGTGGCCTTTCCCGCAGCGGACGGAAAGAATCTGCGCATCGATACGTGGATTGAAGCGGGTTGCGATGTGCCGCCCTATTTCGATCCCATGCTTGCGAAGCTGATTGCGTGGTCGCCGACCCGCGATGAGGCGCGTCGCGCGCTCGGCGATGCGCTCGCCCGCACGCGGCTGTATGGTGTGGAGACGAACCGCGACTATCTCCGGCAGATTATCGACGACACGCCGTTTGCCAGCGGCGAGCCGTGGACCCGCTGTCTGGAAACGCTGCGCTATCGCGCGGCGACTCTGGAGGTGCTGAGCGGCGGCACGCAGACCACTGTACAGGACTATCCGGGCCGGCTCGGCTATTGGGCAGTCGGCATCCCGCCCTCAGGGCCCATGGACAGCCGCGCGTTGCGGCTCGCGAATACCTTGCTCGGCAATGAAGCCGGCGCGGCCGCGCTCGAAATCACCATGAGCGGACCGACGCTTCGTTTCAACACGGACGCCGTCGTCGCCATCACCGGTGCCGTGTTGCCGGTCACACTCGACGACCAGCCGATTCCGATGAACACCGCGGTGCTCGTGCCCGCAGGCGCGACGCTCACGCTCGGCACCATACGAGGCACGGGCGCGCGGGCCTACCTGTCGGTGCGCGGCGGATTCGACGTGGCGACGTATCTGGGCAGCCGCAGCACCTTCACGCTGGGACAGTTCGGCGGCCACGGCGGCCGCGCGCTGCGGGCAGGCGACGTGCTGCATCTTTATCCGCTGACCGACCGCACGAGCGGCACACGTTTGCCGACGGCGCTGACGGCGGCGCTGCCGGACGTGCGGGTGCTGCGCGTCATATACGGCCCGCACGGCGCGCCGGAGTACTTCTCGCCCGACTATGTGACGCGCTTTTTCGACACCGAATGGGAAATCCATTTTAATTCGAGCCGCACCGGCGTGCGTCTGATTGGACCCAAGCCCGAGTGGGCGCGTGAGGACGGCGGCGAAGCGGGGCTGCATCCGTCGAACATTCACGACAATCCGTATGCCGTGGGAGCGGTGGATTTCACCGGCGACATGCCCGTTATTCTCGGCCCCGATGGGCCGAGTCTCGGCGGCTTTGTGTGCCCGGTCACGATCATCGAGGCGGACCTGTGGCAAATCGGTCAGCTCAAAGCCGGCGACAAGGTGCGCTTCGTGCCGGTGAGCATAGACACGGCCCGCGCAGCCGCGCAGCGCCTCCATCTCGAGACTACATTACTCGGGGCTCAATTCACAGCGGCAGGTGTCGACGCAGCACAATTGCCACAAGCGTACACGCTGGGCTCGCCGATCGTGCTCGACGTGGGCGCCGGCCGCGAGCGACTGCTTGCTCGACTGTCGGGCGACACGCATCTTCTGTTGGAAGTGGGTCCCGCGGAGCTGGATCTCGAACTGCGATTCCGCGCGCATGCATTGATGCAGTCGCTCGAATCACTGCGGCTTGACGGCGTAATCGACCTCACGCCGGGTATTCGCTCGTTGCAGGTTCACTATCGGCCCGATGTTCTCCCGCTGAATACACTGCTGGAGACGGTTGCGAATACCTGGAACAAAGTACTGCTCGTAGAAGATTTGCGAGTACCGTCGCGCATTGTTTATCTGCCGCTCTCGTGGGACGACCCCGCTTGTCAGCTCGCAATCGACAAGTACATGACCACCGTCAGAAAAGACGCGCCGTGGTGTCCCAGCAATCTGGAGTTTATTCGCCGCATCAATGATCTCGAATCGATCGACGCGCTCAAACAGATCGTCTTCGAAGCAAGCTATCTGGTGATGGGTCTCGGCGACGTCTACCTCGGCGCGCCGGTCGCGACTCCGCTCGATCCGCGTCATCGGCTGGTCACGACAAAGTACAACCCGGCGCGGACGTGGACGGCGGAGAACTCGGTCGGAATCGGCGGTGCGTACCTTTGCGTCTACGGTATGGAAGGGCCCGGCGGCTATCAGTTCGTGGGACGCACGCTGCAGATGTGGAACCGCTTTCGGCAAACAGCGGACTTTGCCGGCGAGCCGTATCTGTTGCGCTTTTTCGATCAGATCCGCTTCTACGAAGTACCCGCTGACGAACTGCTGCGGATTCGCGAGGACTTTCCGCTTGGCCGTTACCCGCTGCGGATCGAAACGACGGAACTGTCACTGACCGACTACCTGAGCTTTCTCGAGCGCGAAGCGGACGGCATCGCTCAATTCCGTTCGCGGCAGCGCGCGGCATTCCAGGCGGAACGGCAACGCTGGGAAGGCACCGAGCATGTCGACGCAGCAATGGACACACCCATTGCTTCAGACGCGGCGAGCGCGCCTCTTGCCGACGACCAGATCGCCGTCGACAGCGAGATCGCGGGCAATCTCTGGCAGGTACACGTGAAGCCGGGCCAGTCCGTGGCAGCAGGCGACGTGCTGCTCATCATCGAATCGATGAAGATGGAAATCGCCGTGACCGCGCAATGCGCCGGCGTGATCGACGAAGTGCACGTCGCGCCCGGCTCGCCGGTGAAGGCGGGACAGCGTGTGGTCGTCATGAGCCGCGCGTGATGGCGCGCCGCAACCGTTTCAGCTCGCGTACTGTGCAGCGGAACATTCTCGGGAATCTCGCATGACTTCTTTCGACCTGCGTCTTTCGACCTTGCGCGATCACTATCGCAGCGGCGAGACGACGCCACGCGCGTTGATCGCGCAAGTACTTGCGCGCGCCGCATCGCTGAATGACGAATACCGTCTGTTCATACGGCTACTTTCCGAAGCGGAACTCGAACCGTATCTGGCGCGCCTGGACGAATTTAACGCGGACTCCTTACCGCTTTACGGCGTTCCATTCGCCATCAAGGACAATATCGATCTTGCCGGCATCCCGACCACTGCGGCGTGTCCCGCATTCGCCTATGTGCCGGCCGAATCGGCCACGCTCGTAGGCCAATTGATTGCGCTCGGCGCCGTGCCCATCGGCAAAACGAATCTCGATCAGTTCGCAACCGGTTTGAACGGCACGCGGTCGCCGTACGGCAAATGCCGCAACAGCGTGCTGCCTGACTATCCGTCGGGCGGTTCAAGTTCCGGTTCGTCGCTGGCCGTCGCGCTCGGGGTGGCGAGTTTTGCACTCGGCACCGACACCGCCGGTTCCGGACGCGTGCCCGCCGCGCTCAACAACCTCGTCGGACTGAAAGCGACCAAAGGTCTGCTTTCCACTGCGGGCGTCGTACCGGCATGCCGAACGTTGGACTGCGTAACCTATTTCACCGCGACGGCACAAGAAGCGAGCGAGCTCTTTGCACTAACCGCATCAGCCGATCCCGCCGATGCCTATAGCCGCGCGAACCCGCAATGGAACGATGCGAGCGCATTCGGCAAGCCGGCGAATTTCCGCTTCGGCGTGCCACAGCAACTGGAATTTTCGGGCTGCAACGAAAGCCCGGAACTCCTCGCTCACGTGCGATCGACGCTCGAAGCGATCGGCGGAGAAGCAATCGAAATCGACTTTGAGCCGTTTCTCGAAGCGGCGAGGCTTCTCTATGAAGGACCGTGGGTGGCCGAGCGCTATAGCGTAGTGGGCCCTCTGATGGAAGCCCAACCCGATGCCGTGCTGCCCGTCATTCGCGATGTACTCGCAAAAGCGCCGGGCGCAAGCGCCGTGGAGCTTTTTCGCGCGCAGTATAGGCTGCAAGAACTCAAGAAGCAGTGCGATGCCGTTCTTGACGGACTCGACTGCGTGCTCACTCCCGCCTTCCCTCGCCCGGTCACGCTTGCGGAACTCGAAGAGGACCCCGTTAGCGCGAATTCGCTGCTCGGCTACTACACCAATTTCATGAACCTGCTCGACTATGCGGCCGCCGCCGTGCCTGGCGGGTTCATGAAGAATGGACTGCCGTGGGGCGCGACGCTATTCGGGCGCGCATTCACCGATCAGTATCTGCTCGGCGTGGCGGCGAGCCTTCAGCAAGCGCTGGGCTTGCCGACAGTCGGCGGCAATTCGTGCGACTACCGGTTGCCTGCCCCGAGAGCGCGCAACGATCGCGTGCGTATCGTGGTGTGCGGCGCGCATCTGGAAGGGCTGCCGTTGAATGGGCAGTTGACGAGGCGCGGCGCACGCCTCGTCGGAAAAACGACCAGTTCGCCGGATTACCGGCTCTATGCACTGCCCGGCGGAGGGATTCAGCGGCCAGCCATGGCGCGCGTGCGTGAGGGAGGCGCGGCGATTGCCGTCGAAGTATGGGAGTTGCCGAGTATGGAACTCGGCTCGTTTATCGGCGCAATCCCCGCGCCATTGGGCCTCGGAAAAGTGGAACTCGCAGATGGGACATGGGAGACCGGGTTCATCTGCGAGCAGAACGGTCTGCACGATGCGGTGGATATCACGCATGCCGGCGGCTGGCGTGCGTGGTTAGCGGAGTCGGCAGGCTGAGCTGTGAAATGAGCGAGCATCGCCCGCTCCTCACGATGCAGCCGCTTTGCCGGCTCGCGCTCACATCACTTGCGCCCCTCCACGGTGATGGACACATAGCGATCCTGTTGCAGACACGCAATCAGTGCGCGCGCGTCGCCCTCCGCGCAATGCGTTCGCGGCTCGCTTGAGCCGACACCCTTCGCGTGAATGATGCTGCCGTCCAACCCGTGTGCCACGAGATAGCCGCGCACGGTGTTGGCGCGCGCGAGCGACAACGGCCCGTTGATCGATTCGGGACCGAGCCTGTCGGTATGGCCCACCACCGTGACGGCACTCACGTGCTCGTGTTGGCGGATGCGCGCGGCGATCTCGTCGAGTCTGGCTTTGGCGGCCGGCAACATGGACTCGGGCGACGACTTGCCGAACGGGAACAGCGCATCGCTTTCCAGCGAGAAGTTCTCCAGCGTGGCGGCCTGAGCCGCAACCGCACCGGTTTCGGCGGGCGCTTTGTTGCTCAGCGCCTCGCCGCATTTGAAGTGCAGAACGCGCGGGTCGCTCCGTGGGTCGTCGGCAGTACGAACCACATCGATCCTGTCGATCACCTGAACCGGCTTGTCGCCGCAGATGCGCCGCGCGACGTCCATGCAGGTCGATGCGCCTTCGAACAGTCCGTGACACTCGGCGCGATATATTCTCGCGCCGTTGCGCCAGTCGACCGAATACGCGTTGTAGGTTGGACCGCTCCCTGCCGTGCATCCGGTCACGACGAGCACGGCGGCAGACAACAGGCTTGCTAAAAAGAGTCGTTTCATCAGGTACTCCATAGACTGTGTGTAGCGAAGAACGCAGGGCGCGCCGCAGCGGCCCCGCCTTCACGACTTACCATTGCATGGCCGCGCCGACGCCGACCGTCGTGCCGCCGGGACTCATGCCGACGCCGGCCTTCATCTTCACGTTCTCGGTGAGGCGCGCCGTGCCGCCAATCGCCACCGCCTGATAGCCGCGGAAACCCGCCGTGCCGATACCGAGCGACAGCGTCTTGTCCTTGTCGACTTCCGGAATCATCGTGAGCGCGGTGGCTGCCGCGATGCCCGAATACGCGTTGCGCGCCGTCGAGTTGATGCCGTTCTGCAACTCGTTCATGCGTGCATCCGTGTAAGCGTTGGCCTGGGACAGCGCGGCGTTCAGCTGCTGGACGTTGACGGCATCCGTGGGCGCGGTGCCGGCGGCGACATTGATGACCTGCCGGTTCGTCCCCGCGGAGCCGACCGCCACCACATTCGCGCGGCCGCCGTCGTTGCTGTCCGTGCCGAGCGCGGTCGACCCGGCGCCCGTCGACGTTGCGCCTGCGCCCACCGCGGTCGAGCCGGTGCCCGACGCAGTCGATCCATTGCCGACCGCCGAGCTGTTCGTACCGGACGCCACGGCGCCCTGGCCACCCGCCGACGAGTTCGACCCCGAGGGCGTCGGCGGCGTCGGCGTGCCGGGCGACGACGAGAAGCTGCCGCCGTTGTTGACCGTCTGCTGGTTGATGAGCGTCGTCAGGCGGCTTGCCACTGCATCGAGCTGCGATACGTTCACGGCGTCCGTGCCGGCTTTGCCCGCCGCAAGGCCCGTGATCTGCCGGTTGCCGATGTTCACCTCGCCCGCCGACGACTGCGGACTGCTCAGCCCATACGCGATGTAGTTGCTCAACGCGCCGACCGTCGTCACGGATCCTGCGCCCAACGCGACGCTGTTCGCGGAGGTGGCGCTCGCACCGGCGCCCAGCGCGAGCGCGTCGATTGCGCTGCTGTGCGAGGCCGAGCCAATGGCGACGGAACCCGCATTCGCCGCGCTCGCGTTGGCGCCCTGAGCAATCGACTGCGCACCGCTCGCCACCGAGCCGCTGCCGAGCGCAATCGCGTCGGCCTGCGCCGAACTCGCCGCCTGACCGATGGCAACGCCGCCCGGCGCAGTGGAGTCGACAATGGCGCCGTTGCCCATGCCCACGCCGTTGTCGCCGTTGACCACGGTGGTTGGGCCAACCGCAATGGACTCCGCGCCGACCGCCAGTGAATCCGCTGCCGTCGAATTCGCGTGGAAGTACAGCTGTCCGGTCACCGCAAAGGACGAAAGCGCACCGGCCAACTGGCGGATGGTGACCGCG